>Ga0155120_102_pt1 | contig 141521 bp, 155 predicted proteins | sample RifCSPhighO2_01_FD_106088 | JGI IMG/M metagenome (GOLD analysis project Ga0155120, IMG submission 106088) | Candidatus Taylorbacteria bacterium RIFCSPHIGHO2_01_FULL_44_110
AGTCATTCGGAGGTAGGGCGAATGACTACCTGTATGACTACCCTAGGGGCCGAGATTTCGGGTAGAATGAGTACGCACATCAGCGTATAATCTCACCGCAAAACTCAATAAAATTCGAAGCGGCACACAGGCAAAACAAAATCACCATTCATTAAACTCATGGTGATTTTGTTTTGCCTGATATGGGAAACTATTACATTTGTGGAGCCGACACACCGGCATTTTTTGAAGAAAAACCGAGAATAGCGATCACTAGACCAACGATGAGATAAAAGACGTTGGTTGTCATGTCGGTGACAAATGCGCCGAACAAAACCGTATCTCCTTGGACGAAACCAAGAATGGCAAAGATGACGTATATGATACCAACAGTCTTCAAAGCCATGCCAACGGACGGCTTTGAAGCGACGAGCAACAATACGAGACCAACGATAATGTGAATAATACTGCTCAAATAGTCAGCGGCAACAAAACCGACGGCTGTGTTTGAAAACAAACCCCAGATTCCGACGATAACTAAGATTGCGCCGAGAACAACGGCTGATGTTTTTGCCATAATATTCTATAAAATTACTACTAATTTATAATGTGATGACCATTGCGTATTATACCTCCCCTTTCTCGGTAAATAAATAGCGTAATCCACAGGCTATCAGTCCCCTCGGGAGGAATCGAACCTCCATCAACGGCTTAGAAGTCCGCTGTTCTATCCATTGAACTACGAGGGGGTGCACACAAATTAGCATTATAATGATGGATCCGCCACCCCGCTATATCCTTTTTTTAAGCTCGCATACTCTTCGGCACGTATACTAAAAACCTCTAGGATTTCGGACATCAGTTTGTCATCAAACAGTACTTGACGAGCATTGACATTCGTCGACATCGGATCAGTCAACCGGTTTTGTACTTTGATATATGTCAAGAGGCCGACGCCGATCACCACTCCTCCGAAAATAACGGCACCAATGACCAGCACCGACCAGCCAAGATATGGATCATGTGACGCGCGATGCATAAAAGAATCCTGAGGTCGTCGTGATCTAGGTACCGTCTTGGTATGTTTGAAAAATAATTTCATGTTCATATAATTTAAATCACCCGACGGATAGACGCGGTATCCAGAACAAATGTGACACGCCATTCCCTTTTCACTTCCTTGGCATCAGGAGAATCTCCCGAAAGATCCACGCGAACGCCGCTTACCGATGACTTGTACGGCAATGTTTCCGCCATCTTGAGGACGCGCATAATCGATGCCCAACTGCCGACTGCGTCTACGCGGATACTGATACGTCCGAGTGTGCCAACTGGACTTGTAGCCAAATCATCGGCGACAATACCAGATAATATTACTCTCGCATTTGTCGTATCTCCAAAAGACTCAATTTTTTCAATAAATTCGACCTTTTGATCATCGGCGACGAATAACAAAGGAAGCGCGGCTCTATCCTTGATGGTATCGTTGTACAGAGATGTCAGACCTTGTCTTTGATTTTTGTATACTTGTTCATTCTTGACCGCCTCGCGAGCTACAAGCGCGCGATCAAGCGATACTCCCACAGCATAATGCATATACCCGTAAAGGGCAAAAATAAATATTGTTATTGAGAGCGCAACCATGAGAAGCGCTATGTGACTATGATGATGTTTCATGGCAGTATATGATTAATTTTGATCGCAAATGGCAAATCTCTGCTACGAGCAAAACCTGAAATGGGCAAATCAACCTTGTTTCCCGGGCTCAACGCTTCCAACTGTGTTTTGAACAAAACTAACGCCTCGCGTGTCGGAGCCACCCCTTGCATTACGATTGTCGCAGTACTCGTGGAGACATCGTTCAATACGATTGAAGAAATGCGCACCGAGCCGCGTACGCCGATCATGCGGGCGATAATATCGGACGGACGAACCGTTTTGGTGATTTGGGAAAGAATCATCATTCTGGCCCCATCCACCTGCAGTTCTTTTTGAATGCGTGTTGATTCGTTCGTGTCTTTGCTTTCTTTAAGCGAAGCAATAGTGTCCAATTGCATACGCTCCTCGATATAGACTGAAATAAACACGGGAAAAAGCGAGCCGAGACCGATTAACACAACAACCGATGCTAGAAAAAGCGCGACTATTGCCACATGAATGTGATACACCCGTTTGAATGCGTTTTGTTCTTTAGCTGGAAGAAAGTTATGTCTCATTTCACATATAATTAGAGAGCAAGGCCGGCGGCAATCGCGTATGCAAAAGACTCGGAATGAGTAATGGGCGGAACATAGGTGTTTATATTGAAAGCATTGCGCCAGACATCCGGCAACACGCTATGTGATAATGCTTCCCCACCATGAGTGTGAAGAAGATGTTCGCAGGCTTCCGCTCGTGATCCGACTACCACAATCTCCGATATACCGACATGTATATCGGATCTCGTTAGCCAATATGAATACACTCGATTGATTTCTGTCGTGAGCATATCCGGACTAGTGGCTTTTTCGGACGCGGACAATTCATCGCTTCCCCATCCAATCGTTGACGTAAAACAAACTACTCCTTCCGAAACTATATAGAGACCCGTTTTCTTTTTCATGATATGCACAATAAGACGCGTCCCGGGCTCATAGCGAGGCGTGCAGGCGGCCACAATTGATTTTGGAGTAACCTCAAACGCCACCGGTAATACATCCGCCTGCCGCAACAGCGAAATATACTTCTCCACATAAGTGCGTGGAACCACCGATACGCTCGTGCGCAACACTTCTCCGGAAACAGCTTTGGGCATAAGGTCAAACTGAAATAACGCGTCTGCCGCAGACAAAGGGACATTCTGGTCGAGTTTGAATTCAATGTTCTGCGCGATAGAACTGAAGTTTGCGCTAGGTACCTCGGTCTGAAATAGATAGGCTTTTTCTTCAGGAAGCGAGACTTTGACATATCCGAGAGCGTTCGTGTGTGCGAATGTCCTCAATATTGACACGAATGCCTTTTCATCTTTGATATCCCCACCGTCGATAAGGCCGGGAGACAATTCCTGTGTGGCAAACTTTGAAATAATCAGGCCATTCCATGTTTGATGATATTCAATGCACCGAATGGCATCATCGGAAACATCCAAGCCGGCATGAGGCATGACAAGAAATACTGGGGGTGGAAACAACTTGAAAAATAATGAACTCGGTCTCATGGAAACATTATACCGCACTCTCACGGGCTAATGAAGTTTGCTAATCCACGTCTCGTTTCAGAATTTGAAAGAGTGTCGGAGTGGCAGATAAAAGTATGATGACAATTATTACGGGAATAACATACTTGTCGGGATTTGGGATAAGTTCGCCGAGACCATAACCAAGCCAGAGCATTCCCCAAGTCCAGACGAAGGCGCCAATTATATTAAAAGTGGCGAATGTCCGATATCTCATATTGCCAATCCCAGCTACAATCGGAGCAAAAGTCCGAATTATCGGCATAAAGCGCGCCAAAATAATGGTTTTTTTGCCATGCTTTTCATAAAAATGTTGGGCTCGAGCGATGTGTTTTTTGTTAAAAATAACCGAATCTTCACGGGAAAACAGTGTCGGACCGACTTTTTTGCCAAAAGTGTAACCAAAGCTATCACCTATAACCGCAGCCAAGAATGTCCCGATCAATAAACCAGCCAATGAGACATAACCCTGTGAGGCCAGAAATCCGGCGGTAAACAAGAGCGAGTCTCCGGGGAAAAAGAAACCAAAAAATAATCCAGTTTCAATAAAAATAATCGCGATGACGCCAAGCGTGCCTAGAGTCATGATGAGTGTCTTCGGTTCGAGAAGTGTGTGGAGGAATTCAAGCATGGGGGTGAATAAGACAATCAAGTCTTCGATGATTAATCTCGTGACAAAGTTTGGTTATTGTATCATTGGTCATTTCTTGTCCTGTCCAAATAACTCTGTAGAATTAAAGCCGCCGCGCTAGCGTCACTCATTTCATTTTTTCCCTGAAATCGTTCGGCTTGAACGCTGGTCATAAACTCCAATTCCAAATAAACTGCGAATCCCGCTTTCTCCAGTTTTTTTTTGAATGCATCCGCTTCTGCAAAAATAGCATTGGGCTGTTGTTTATAATTTCGCGACTCCCCTACCACGATTTCCTTGGCCTCATGCTGGCGGGCGATCTCAATAACTTCTTTCAAAGCCACATCACTGTTCTTGACCACCACCACCGGCAAGGCAAATTTGCCTGATTCATCCGAAACTGCCACGCCAATGCGCTTGGTGCCATAGTCTATGCCGAGAATTCTCATGATTCAAGTGTACTCCAAGTTGAAAATAAGGGCAAAATGTGGGAGGATTTCCTAAGTCAATCCTCATTTAATAGTTGTCCTCCAATTTTCAATCAACTTAATGTGTTAACTATTGACAATATAAAGGATGGGTGGCTGAGTGGTCTAAAGCAACAGTCTTGAAAACTGTCGTCCTCGCAAGGGGACCGTGAGTTCGAATCTCACCCCATCCGCATCTGTTTTATATCACCGTTTTTTGGAACCTTAGGGTATTCATAAACAACGTATTTTGTTGTAGAATATCATCATTAATAAATATTAAAATTTTATGCAACCGGAATCACAAAACATTTCATCTACTCCGAGAAAGTTAAATATCGCCGGAGCAGTAAAAGGGTTTTTTGTCGGAATACTTATAGGTTTTATCTCGGGTTTACTAACGGTGTATGTATCGTGGTTTATGTTCTGGTTAACAATAATCATTTTTGCTCTTATCGGGACTATCATTGGCGCAAAATCCAGTACACGAGCAGAAGAGAAAGCCCAATTTATTAGCAACGATGGTTTGACCGGAACACAAAAGACATTGGCTTGGCTATTTAGCATACTGAACCCAGTAATTGCGGGCGCGGTCATGTATTTTATGTGGAGGCATGATTATCCTACCAAGGCAAAACAAGCTAATAATATTTCAATTATTATGTTCTTGATCTGGGTTGTTATCGGAGCGATCGTTTTGTTCTACAAGCCTTAATGAAGATATCGAGAATTAAGTACGTTATCTTTGCATGTGTTGACGCATTCTTCGCCATCCAATTCTTCTCTGAAAGGGCAGCTCAACTGCTTCCTTTTCTGATCCTGCCATTTGTGTTTATATTATTTTTAGCTTTTTTTCAAAATCCTCAATCGTTTATCCATCAATGGAATAGCTGGCTAGCGCAGATAGTGAAATTTGCATTTATTTTGGTTGGTCTTTATATTTTTTATAAAGTAGGACATTTTCCGGTACTCAATGATTTCTTGGTTAAATCATCAGATGTGCCCTATTTACTTAATGTCGGTCGCGTCGAGGGAATAGTTTTTGTCTTTCTTGCCACATTTTCTCAAATTTGCTTTATCATAGGAATAATATTCAACCTGTTAGCTTTTTCATTTCCAAAAAAGTTTGGTGAAAACGTAAGTGACTATCAGATTTCCTTTTTCAAAGCGCTCGTCCCAACAATTATATTCACGGCTGTTTTTACTTTTGGTCTGGCTTATGTCGGTTCGTTATAGCGATAAAAGTCCTCGAATACATGCCTAACTTAAAATGCTAAACTTAAAGCTATTCGGACATCGTCCCAAGCTCCCCGCAAAACTATTATACACAATTTTTCAAATTGTGAGTAAATCATCATGCTATAATATCCTCATGGCAACCGAAGCTCTCATCACTTGGAACGCGCCGGAACATCTCTACACCGAGAAAAACAGCGACTGGTATTGGTCAGTTGGCATTATCACTCTAGCAGTGGCCGCCGTGGCCTTTATTTTTGGCAATGTCATTAGTGGTCTATTCGTCATCGTGGCGGCCGTGGCCCTGGTTTTGCACGCCTCCAGTCCGGCCCAAATCATCACTTACAAAATCAACGACCGTGGCATCATCGCCAACAATGTCCTCTACCCATTTCTGACGCTTGAATCATTTTGGATACCGCACGATGAATTGCCCCCAAAACTCATCATCAAGTCACGCAAGCTCTTTATGCCTTATATCATCATCTATATTGATGGTGTTGACCCCGAACGAGTACGCGAAGTCATGCTGACGTATATCGCCGAGACAATGCATCGAGAACCGTTACTCAAACATGTTCTGGAACGCCTCGGTTTTTGATAACGTTCCAGCAGGTGAACATTTTTAAAAAATTTACCATTTCCGAAAGGAAGTGAATTCCGATAATCACAAGTTAAAGATATTCCAAGATGAAAATCACGAAAATACAGGCACGGGAAATTCTTGATTCCAGGGGAAATCCGACGGTAGAAGTTGATCTAACTCTGATGGACAAAAGTTTCGGCCGAGCATCTGTACCGAGTGGCGCTTCAACCGGCAGTCATGAAGCAATCGAACTACGCGATGGTGGAACCCGTTATGTCGGCAAAGGAGTCCAAAATGCAGTTAACAATATCAATAAGATTATCGCGCAAGCGCTTATTGGGAATGAAAAAGAATTTGATCAACAAAGCCTTGATGAGACGATGATTGCCATTGATGGTACGACGGACAAAGGCAAACTTGGCGCCAACGCGATTTTGGGAGTTTCTCTGGCTTTTGCCCGAGCTTCTGCCGTAAGTTCAAATGAATCTTTGTATATTTATTTCAACAAAATCGCCAAGACAGGCAACACAATACAGTTGCCGGTACCGATGATGAACATTCTTAATGGCGGCAAACACGCCGAAAAATCCACTGACTTCCAGGAATTTATGATTATGCCAGTAGGAATGAATTCCTTTAGTGAAGCTCTGCGAGCCGGAGCCGAAATATTCCAGGCCTTGAAAAAAATCCTTCATGACAAAGGTTTGGCGACAACCGTGGGCGACGAGGGCGGCTTTGCTCCTTCCCTGCCCTCAAATGAAGCGGCTATAGAAATAATTTTGGAAGCTGTGAAGAAAGCAGGATACAATGCGGGTACGGATATTATGTTGGCACTGGATGTGGCGGCTACGGAATTGTATAAGAATGGAAAATACCATCTGGCCCGTGAGAACCGATCGCTGACTTCGGAGGAAATAATCACCTTTTATGTAGATTGGTGCGGTAAATATCCGATTGCTTCCATCGAAGACGGTCTAGCCGAAGATGATTGGGCTGGTTACAAACTTCTAACGGAAAAACTGGGAGATAAAGTACAAATAGTCGGTGACGATTTGTTCGTGACGAATATTGAGAGGCTGACACATGGTATCAAAGAGAAAGTTGGTAACTCTATCCTAATTAAACTCAACCAAATCGGCACGGTCTCGGAAACTATAGACACGATCAATCTAGCCAAGAAAGCTGGATATACCTCGATAATTTCACACCGTTCAGGAGAGACCGAAGATACGACCATCGCTGATTTCGTGGTTGGGACAGGTACTGGACAAATAAAAACAGGGTCGCTTTCAAGAACAGATCGCGTGGCCAAATACAATCAGCTTCTCCGAATTGAGGAGGAGTTGGGGGATAAGGCGGTATATCGAGGAAAGGAGGTGTTTAAGGTGAAGGAAGTGTAAGAATCGATCATTTCAGTGCCCTCAGTAGGAATCGAACCTACATTGCAAGATCCGCAATCTTGCGTCCTATCCATTGAACGATGAGGGCAGAATTACATTAATTTTTTCAGTGCCGCCATCACGCGAGATTTGGTACGTGAGGCGGTATTGGCCTTGAGGTAGTGGGTTTTGACCGCTTTATCAAGCGCCTGATAAATAGTTGGAACAAGCTTGGTAGCTTCGGTCTTATTTTTTGTAGCTACGAGTTTACGGAACTCCTTGAGCTGCTTTTCGATGGCCGACTTGCGGCGGAGATTGAAGACACGCTTGTTTTCGGAAGCGTGGAGAGCTTTGTGAGCTGATGAGGTAATAGGCATAGTCGTTGTATGTAGAGACTAAGTTAACACGACATAGAGAAAAAGTAAACAGTATGAAGTAACTAGTAATTTAGAGGCTGAATAGTGTGATTTTCTAATTACTAGTTACTAATTACTATTTACTATATACTATCTCCATGATCTCCATCCTCCGTGGTCCCATCATCGAAACCGGCAATCATTTTTGCGTCATAGATATTCACGGCATTGGCTACAAAGTCTATGTCACCGAAGATACCCTGCATTCCCTGAAGATCGGCAGTGAGACCACGCTCTGGACCCACCTCGCCGTGCGCGAAGATGCCCTTGATCTCTATGGCTTCCCTTCCCCCAAGGAAAAAAGTTTCTTTGAATTGCTCATAAGTATCTCTGGTATTGGTCCAAAAGGCGCGCTCAATATCTTGTCACTTGTTTCCGTTGACACACTAACCAACTCCATCCGAAGTGGTTCAGTCGCTCATTTGGTAAAAGTTTCCGGCATCGGGCGCAAGACAGCGGAAAAGATTGTCTTGGAATTGAAAGATAAGTTAGGAGGAATGAAAAGCACTTCCGAAATGTCCGCTGGGATGTCAAGCGATATGGATGCCATTGAGGCTCTGCGGGCCCTCGGGTATGATGCCGATGAGGCTCGTGAGGCATTGAAAAAAATAGATCCAAAGATTGAGGATACAGGAAAGAAGGTCAAAGCGGCACTCAAGGTGTTGGGATAATTGCAAATCTCTTAAAATAAGCCATAATATGGCTTAATCTGGAGGTCGGACCTCACCCACATGCTAGACACCATCCTCGTCAAAATACGCACGAAAGTCCCCGCCAAATTTTTCAGCTTCTTTCAGCCGGCCTACCACTGGACCTTGGCATTTTTGGCGGCGCTCTGGTACCGCTTTCCTTCGCGCAAAATCAAAGTCATCGGCGTAACCGGCACCAAGGGTAAAAGTTCGACTGTGGAAATACTTAACGCCATCCTAGAAGAAGCTGGCTACAAAACCGCTCTTTCAAATACCATCCGCTTCAAGGTCGGAGATATTTCTTCGGAAAATCTGTTTAAAATGAGCATGCCAGGCAGATTCGCCATACAGAAACTCATCAGAAAAGCCGTAAACAATGGTTGTGTCTACATGATTATAGAGATGACATCCCAAGGTGCTCTGCTTCATCGACATCGTTTCATTGAACTAGACGCGTTGATTTTGACAAATGTTTCTCCTGAACATATCGAGGCACATGGGTCATATGAGAACTACATCAATTCAAAATTATCCATAGCCCGCAACATGAAACATTCCGGCAAAAAAAATCGCACCTTCATCACTAATGCGGACGACAGAGAAAGTTACCGCTTCGCCGAGTGTCAGGCTGACCAAAAAATGACTTATGGTCTTCGCGACGCTGAACCATACACCATAAAAAAAGAGGGTTTAGAATTCAACTACAAAGGCCGGAAGGTGGTCTCACGATTATCAGGATTGTTCAACTTATACAACATTTTGGCGGCAGCGACCGTGGCCCGCAGTCAAAATATAACAGCTGATGAAGTAATCCGAGCTATAGAAAAATTTAACGGCATTCCTGGCCGAGTCCAGAAAATAAATGTTGGATCCGCTTCTGTCGAAACTTCCGGGATTAAACAGGACTTCAGCGTAATAGTGGATTACGCTCACACAGCCGACTCGCTTGAAAAGCTCTACCAAGTTTTCCAGTCAACACGCCTTATTTGCGTCCTTGGCGGCACCGGCGGCGGCCGCGATACCAGCAAACGCGCTGTCATGGGCAAGATCGCCGACACCTATTGCGACGAGATCATTTTGACCGATGAAGACCCTTATGATGAAGACCCGAAAAAAATCGTTGAGGATGTGGCAAAGGGCGTCACTTCACAAAATCCGACCATCATCATGGATCGTCGCGCCGCCATCGCCCACGCCTTGGAACACGCCCGCACTGGAGACTCGGTACTTATTACCGGAAAAGGAACCGACCCCTATATTATGGGACCGAAAGCTTCAAAGATACCATGGAGTGACGCGCGAGTGACGCGCGAGGAGTTGGAAAAATTATTGGAACGACGGAAAACTTATTCTTAGAATATAATATTATAATGACCTACCAGAATAGAGTCGGTTCAATTCCCCGATCGTTTTTTCTCCCACACCATTTTCCTCAATTCCATATTTTTTCTGAAAAACTTCAACTGACGACTTTGTGCATGGACCTATCTTCCCTGTGCGTGGACAATCATATTGATCTTTGCCTTGAGGAGGATACACGCCTTCAACTTGGAGAGCCGTCTGAAGAGCGTATATGTCGCGCAATTCCCGTGATGTCTCTGGTAAGATGCGTCGCCATATATACGGCAAGACCAATGTGTCATAAGTCGCCGCCAACGAACGCACACCTCGCGGGTTGAAAAAGTCTTCCAAGCCAAGATATGTTTGAAATGCCAAGTCTTTGATGGCCAATCCTCGCGTATCTATATTAAGAAATTGCGGCTCATACATATAGCCATATTCAATCAGGGCACTTGCCGCGTCCGCCGTGTTGTTCGCGCCGATGGCTATCAGCTCGCGCTCCTCAATAATGCCGTCCGATTCAACCGGCAGATTGCTCACTGGGTTATATTTACTTAGACGCTTGAACATGGTTTCCGACAGGGCTCGCGTAGTCGTACTGTTGGCGTATTGGGCTTCGGGAGTATATATGGCAAATCCGGCATATTTCCCCGGAATGCGTCCGTGTCCAGGATAATCATTAAAATGAATGTGAATGGCGATATCCACGGCATTTTCGTTTGACCATTTGGTAAGACCATACAAACGATAAGCGACACTGTCTGGAGCGGAATTATGGTAAACCTTTGGAGAAGACGATGTCTGATTAGTCACAACGCGTCGCAGAGATTCTTCTTTGTGGGCTTTCTGCCAGACAATGATATCATCAAGCTCACGGTCAAAATATTCGGCGAATACTGGGCTCCATTCTTGTTTCGTGCGTGACATGATAACCTCATATTTTTCATTGGCGCTCAAAAAAAGCGCCAACTGTTCGCCGAGTTCTATGGTCATGTCGCGTTCTTTCAAAACGCCAAATTCGGCTCCACCATAGTCCGGTTCATGTCCAGGCACGATAAGCACACGAATTTTGTGCGGCTTGCGTGGCGTGGAAGACGCGTACTTTTTCTGAAGTTCATCTATTGTCCGCGGATTATGCGCGACTACGGCTGCAACTTGATCGCCAACATATTTCATCCAGGCAAAAACATAATCGGCCTGTTCGGGAAAAGTCGTGGCCAACCACGGTGCAGTGAAAATAGTCACCAAAAGAGCAAGTGCAATGTAGTGCCGCATGCCGATATTATAGCAGACGAAGCGCCAAAAGGCGGAACAAAGTCTGTTTTGATTGCTGAGCGCCGACTCGTTCTGTTCCCTCTTTTTGTGGACACGCTTGCAAAATGACTTGTTTTCCATTCTACTTAAGCTATGCCCGAACTTCCCGAAGTCCAAACAACCGTCAACGGCCTGCAAAAACATGTCGTCGGATTGAAAATCGCCGATGTATGGTCAAATTACAACAGTCCGTATTTTAAAGGATCAAAAACGATTAAAGACCCCTCATATTTCAAACATCTGAAAAAAGAACTCATTGGTGCAAAAATAACTGCTGTAAAACGACGAGCGAAAAATATCCTCATTTACACCTTGTCTTCTCCCCGATTCGCACATCTATCCAAAAAATCGAAGCCAGCACGAAATGAAAAAATTCTCCTCATCCACATGAAGATGACCGGCCATCTTTTGTATGGAACATATCATTTCGATCCGTCAAACAAAAAAGATCCTTGGGTTGTAGTTGAACCCAAGTCGTTAAAAGATCCGTTCAACAGACACGTGCATTTTGTCATTAGTTTTTCAAATGGGAAACAGCTCGCGCTTTCTGACGTCAGAAAGTTCGCTAAAGTCACTATAATTGACGCGGAAAATATGCTTGAATCGGACCATATTAAACATATTGGTCCAGAACCATTGGAAAAATCCTTTGACTTCCCCGCCTTTGCGGCGCGCCTCAATCTGAAACCCAATGGGAAAATAAAACAAGTTCTTACGGACCAGAGAATTATTGCTGGTATTGGAAATATTTACGCTGACGAATCGCTTTGGCACTCAGGCATACATCCGTCGGAAAAAGTCGGGAGAATTGATAGACTAAAATGGAAACAATTGTTCAAAGCGATCAAAACCACCCTATCAAAAGGAGTTGATCTCGGTGGAGATTCAACCTCCGACTATAGGAATGTCCTGGGAGAAAAAGGGTCATTTCATGAAACACATCACGCCTATCAACGTACGGGAATGCGATGTGACAAAAAAGGATGTGGTGGAATCATTAACAGGATGTTACTCGGCGGTCGGAGCGCGCATTTTTGCGATATGCATCAGAAATTGGTGAATAAACGCATGATAGATGGCGCGTCAATAATCAAGCAGACGAAATAACGCGATGCCGGCCGCAACAGACACATTCAAAGACTCTTTTTTGCCCAATAATGGAATCTCGACGATAATGTCAGAAAGTTTGAGGAGAGTTTTTGAGATGCCGCCAACCTCGTTGCCGAGAATAATGACCGCTTTTCTCTTCACCTGAACTTTTTTGTAATCAATAGATTTTGAGTCTTGTTCAATTGAAATTATCTGGAATTTCTCTTTTTTGAGTTTTCTGATAAGCGGGAGAATTTTTGAAGCCGAGATATATTCCCACAGAACAATATTTTCTCCGCCAAGCGCAACTTTGGAGATATCTGCCCGTTTGCGCCCAAAACGGTCAATGGGCGTCGGCGTAGTGCCGACACAATATATCTTGGAAATACCTATCGTTTCAGCTGTACGGAATATAGACCCGACATTGTGGGTACTGCGGATATTGTCCAGGAAAATGCGTATATCTTTGATTTTAGACATAAAACATATAGTAATGACCAATGAGTCATTGATTATTCTTGTATTATTTTCTGTTATAATATCATTATTACAACATAATTTATCTTCTATGCCTTCACTATTTCCATATTTGTTCACTTATGAACAAATCGCGCCTCTCATACTACGCCTCATACTCGGCATTACTTTGGCTTATTTTGGATACAAGAAAATGCGACAGCGAGGCAAAAGTTCGGGAAGCAACAGTACTATATACGGTGCTGTAGAAATCCTAGTTGCCCTGTTTCTCATCATCGGCCTCTTTACCCAACTGGCGGCATTGATCAACGTGATTATTCTGGTAATCAAGATCGGGTACAAGATTCGTGATCGCGCTTTCCTTACCGACGGTATAAACTACTATCTCCTTTTGTTGATCATTGCAATCGCGGTTATCTTCCTCGGGTCTGGTTGGTTCGCTTTTGATTTGCCTCTTTAGAATGTGGACAACGCGAAGCACGCGAGCCTATCATGCACACTTCGTAGATTTGACTAGATGGTCAAAGTGCTAGTATGCTGTAATTTACCCGTGATCGTTGTTCATATAGATATCGCGCCCATAGCTCAGCCTGGTAGAGCAACTCCCTTTTAAGGAGTGGGTCCTTGGTTCGAATCCAAGTGGGCGCACAATTTCGCAGAAAGTAAGATTACTTACCGCAACTCCAACAGCACCTTCTCCACCCCCAACTCCATATTCACCTTGCCTCTATGGCCATCATGATACAAAGTAATGAATTTTTTCGTTAGATCATTCAGCTCATCAGTAGAGTAATTGCCTGACGATTTTTTTGCTTTTGAATAGACAAATGGACTCAATCCCGTCTCGTTGGCACTATTGCCACTGACGGCAACAGTCATTGATTTCAACTGCCAAAAAATCGTGCCGACTATACTTTCCGACTCAATGCCCCTATCAATAGCTTGGCGATACAAAGACCAGGCTCTGAATGAATCTCTCTGCCCCACCGCATCAGCCAGCGCGAAAATATTGAATTCTTCAGATTTTCCGACTTTCAGATTTTCCGACTTTTTGACTTCTATGACTTTCTCCGCGTGTTTCTCAAACGCCTTGATCAATTCAATGTTCAACTTACCTTCAAGCACGACGAAAATATTAGTTGATTCTTGCATCGCCGAAATAATATCAATCAACTGTTCTTTGGCTTCGGTGTTTTCCGTCACCCGATCAAGAAAAATGATGTATTTATTGGAAAAAAGTCCTTGTCCTCCCAAATGTTCCTCAACAATCGATGGCGTCCAGTTGCCGGCCTCGATTTTGATATATGAAGCGTCCGGCTTTTTTGAACGCAGAGAAGCGAGCAGAGCAGATGCTTTTTGAACCCCTGTCTGAATATTAGTGCCGTGAAAAATGTAGAGCATGGAAATTTACAATCTAAAGTTTTTAATCATCAGTTAATCATTCGTATATACTAACTGTAAACTTACTTGAGTTCCCCCCACGTATTCCCTATGGCACTTTCAGCCTTTAATATCACACCCTTCGTGTCTTGCTCACTCATGACTGATTCCATGATTTTCTTAATATCTTTGGAGACTTTTTCGGCTAGACTTTGGCGGATCTCATAGACCAACTCATCATGAACTTGAAGTAGGGCGAACACCTCATTTTCCAACTTGTTTTCGGTAATGTAATGATCAATATCAATCATGGCAATCTTGATCATATCCGCTCCGGTCCCTTGGATTGGCGCGTTGATGGCGGTTCGTTCAGCGGCGGCTTTGATGAAAGGTATCTTTGAGTTTATGCCTTCAAAATAGCGCCGACGGCCATAAAACGTCTCTGTGTAGCCCTTACGTGCCGTTTCGGACTTTACTTGACCCAGGTAATTGGCCAAGGTTGAAAATGTCTTGAAGTAATTATTATAAAATTTTTGAGCTTCGGCTCGGTTTGTACCAATACTTTTTTGCAAAGCGGTCACGCCCATGCCATAGATCATGCCGAAATTGATGGCTTTGGCCTGGCGACGCATATCCGAGGTGACTTTGTTCAACGAAACCCCAAAAACGAAAGACGCGACTGACGCATGAACATCCTCTCCTCCCTTGAAAATCTCAATCATTTTTTCGTCACCAGAAAGAAACGCCGCGATTCGCAATTCCATCTGCGAATAATCAAAACCGCAAAGTTTGAATCCTTTTTCGGCCACAAACGCGTGACGAATAGCCTTGCCAAGATCCGATCTTATGGGAATATTCTGCAAATTTGGGTTGATGGAAGCCATCCGACCCGTCGTGGAACCGGCGGAAACCAAGTGTGAATGCAGGCGCTTATTTTCGTCAAGCAAAGGCGGTATAGCATCAATGTAAGTAGAAAGTAATTTCGTTAGTTCACGGTATTCAAAAATCATCGGCACAATCGGGTGCAAATCCCGTAGCTTTTCCAATTCGGATTCACGAGTGGATCGCGCTCCGCCAGTTGTTTTCTTCATATTCTTGGCTGTCAAATTGAGCTTGTCAAAAAGCACCTCGCCAAGTTGCTTTGGTGAGCTTATATTGAACTCTAGGCCGGCCTGTTTCCAGATTTCTTTTTCCAAACGATTGGCCTCGGCGTGGTATTTATGTGAAAGATCTTTGAGAACGATATCGTCTATCTTGATGCCACGTTTTTCCATTTTTTCGGTTATGGGAATAAGTGGCAACTCAATGGAAGTGTAGATTTTCCTGAGGTTTCTTTTATCAAGCTCGGTAAAAATAATTTTCTTGGCCTCTTCATAGGAGTCAGTGTTGGTGAAATTGAGCATGTCATCAAGGGTCGGGTTGGTCAGATTGGAATTGACTAGCCACAGAGCGACGGCGGTTTGGTTGAAATCATCCCTGTCGCCCGGCTGCGAAAAAAGAGAGGTTCCATTTGTGTCATCCCCGCGAAGGCGGGAATCCAGAACCGCCGAATCGGTTGAAATTGCTAAATGCTGTGCAGTCCCAGTTTGTGGTTGCCCAGAGTTTTTCTCCTTACCGAGTTTGTCATTCTGGATCCCCGCCTTCGCGGGGATGACAACATTGTGTGCAGAACTGGTGCCGCTTGAAATTCCTACGACTTTTTGTAATCTTTGAACCAGCGTCCTGAACTCCAACTCCATCCACAACTTGGTCACCTTCTTTATATCCAGACTTTCCTTGAAGGTCTTCTCCGGCAATGTAAATGTAATCGGAGCATCACGACGGATAGTGGCTAACATCTTACTAAATTCGGCCTCTTCTTTATTGTCTTTGAGTAACTGAATGATGCGTGGCGTTATGCCGGCTTTTATGAATTTTCCCTCATGGCCAGCTTCCAATTCTCGATATATGTCCTCGATTGTGCCGAATGTCGTAATAAGAATAGTCGCCGTTTTTTCACCAATACCTTTGACCCCGATAATGTTATCTGACGGATCTCCGCGAAGGCCTTTGTAATCAGCGACCAGCTCGGGTCCAAAACCAAAACGATCTTTGACTGCTTTTTCATCATACATAATAGTGTCTTTGATCCCCTTTTTGAAGGTGTATACCTTCACTTCCTCACCCCTGACTAGTTGAAGGGTGTCCATGTCTCCAGAGGCGATGATGATTTCGAGTTTGTTGTCACTTCCGACCTTATTCATAGCTAACGACAGACTCCGGCTAGAATTCAGGTGTTTTCGGATTTTATTACGAGACTTTTCTTGAATCTTGAATCTTGAATCTTGAATCTTGTTTGTGACCTGCTCCACGATCGTCCCCAACATATCATCGGCTTCAAATCCTTGTTCGTCATATATTGGGATATCAAGCGCTGTAAAAATATCCCGCGACCGCCCCATTTGGGTGATCAAATCATCATCGGCAGCCTTGCGTTGAGCCTTATATTCTTTATATACCTCATGACGATACGTTGGTCCTTTGACATCGTAACAAGCGACAACGTAGTCGGGCTTTAAGTTTTCAATAATACCAATAAGCATGGCCGAAAGGCCGTATAGAGCCCCAGTAGGCTCGCCACGCGTCGTGGCGAAGTCAGGCAAGGCGTGGTATGCCCGATGCAAAATAGCGTGAGCATCAAGGAGTATCAAGCGTCTAGTTTGAGATGTCTTTGGCTTGGCCATGTGTGCATTGTACACTATTGGAAATTCTCATTTCCATCTTTATTCAAAGTAATAATCCTCTCCGAGTCAGCATCGCCAGTGGCAAAAGTAATGCCGGAATAATTGGAAAGCCCTTTGAGAGCGTCTGCAATATTTTCCGACCACTCAATCATGACGAGGTTGTCTTTGTCGGCAATAACTTTTTCAAAATTTAAAGCCTCAACCTCTTTTGCTGATTCAAGACGATATGCATCTATGTGCACCAGCTTTTTCCAGCGCGTGGCTAAATCTGGAGGTCGGACCTCGAGATTTGGAAGATCGTAGATTTTCATGAGCACAAAAGTCGGGCTGGTAATCTCTTCCGCCAAGCCTAAATGTTTCGCCATAGCTTTTACAAAGACGGTTTTTCCGGAACCAAGATGGCCGGAGAGGCCAATGACTGTGGCTTCCCTGGAAGCCATGGAATTTTTATTGCCGGAAATGTAATCAAGTATTTCCTTGGCAATGACACCAGTTTCTTCAACGGAACGAGAAAGATGTGATGACATGTGAGTATAATATCACACCGAGGTGGAACCTCGGCATAAAAAAGTCACACCCAGCGAGGTGCGACTTGAAGTCTTCGAATCAGAATTAATGACGGCCACTTCTTCGCTGTCCGTTACCATAACGATGGGGATATGGGGTCACGGGATGACCCCTTGGTGCGTTTGGAATGAACCTAACTGGTGGATAAGGTCCGGACCTGTACGAGGGAATGTAGCTCTGATTATACCCTAGCCCCCTACCCCATATGAAAACGTTATTATGGTAATAACGGTCTTCATACGCCTGATTGTTTGGAACCCAATAAGATCCGTATCTATACGGACTGAAACCTGCGTCAACAACAACAGTTGCCCGACACAACCCGCCAAATGTCCGGACAAACCAGTTCGGACGCTTTTCCACCACAATTACCTTTTCGGGTTGTGGTTGTTGGACACCCATTAAGGGTGTGCAGGATGCCGAAGTGGTTGGGCAATTTCCAGTCCTTAACGCCCCCACGGCAATCGCGGCCGCTTCACCATGCGAAGGATCCACCTCCCCCGCATAAACAACCGTCACTTTTACCCCCGGTGGGTAGGTAACCCCAGCATAAGTTGTGTCTTGTTGGGCAGACACATTGATTGTTGCCGTCAAGACAATCAGAACTAACAGTCCGACTTTTTTCATAAAACTGCTTTTGAATCCGAGAATTCATTTCTCAAATCCTTTACCTTTCAGTCGAGATTATAACACACCCATCTGCTAAAAGTCAACTTTTTTCGCACCAAAACAAGTTTTTTGATTTGGTGCTGTATGCGTTATCTTAATTCTCTTGGCAAGAAATCATTTGCCGCTTCATGTATAATAATCACTAACAACATGATCCAATTTGACGAAGACAAGAAAAATCGGAAACTTAACGAACTTCTCCACAAAGAAGAAGAGGATCTCATTCAAATCCTCTCCGCCAAATACGCCATTGAGTATGTCAATCTCATAGGCACTCCCGTGAACACCGATGCCCTTCGGCTGATATCCGAAGAAACCGCCCTCGCCAGCAAAACCGCCGCTTTCGCGCTAATTAACAAAAAAATAAAAGTTGCCGCCCGTAATCCCCAAGACGAAAAAGTTACTGCCGTATGCGCCGATCTAACCACAAAAGGCTATCAAGTGGAGTTATACATAACCTCCACCCAAAGTCTGGAAAAGGCCTGGAAAATGTATAAAGACCTTTCTTTTGCATACGAAAGTAAGGCCGGCTCGCTTGAAATTTCCAATGAAGAGATCTCTGCTATTATTGAAAAAGCAAAAAGTCTCCCTACTATTATTTCAATATTGGAAAATACCATGGCAGCAAAAAAAAGCTATCGTATTTCGCGTCTTTTGGAGACCATCGTAGCCGGTGCGCTTGCTATAGACGCCTCGGATATTCATCTTGAACCTGAAGAAAAACACGTCCAGTTGCGTTATCGCCTGGATGGTGTTCTTCAAGAGGTCACCCGTTTTGACAATGAGACCTTTGGACTTATTCTTTCCAGAATCAAACTTATTTCAGGAATGAAGCTGAATGTTAAAAGAGATTCTCAAGACGGACGGTTCAGCATCCGCCTCCCCATTGGCGACATTGAAGTCCGCACGTCTATACTTCCCGGCGCGTATAACGAATCCATTGTCATGCGTCTTCTCAATCCAAAATCAATCAATGTGCCATTGGAATCTCTGGGCATCAATCAGAAATTGCTTGGCATTCTCCTAAAGGAAATAGACCGTCCCGACGGCATGATATTGACTACCGGCCCGACTGGTTCAGGAAAGACAACAACCTTGTATTCATTTTTGAAGAAGATACATAATCCCAAAATAAAAGTCGTCACTATTGAAGATCCGATTGAATATCATTTGCCCGGTATCGTTCAAACTCAAGTCAATGAAAAGGGCTATACGTTTGCCGAAGGTTTGCGCGCAACCGTGCGACAAGATCCAGATGTCATCATGATCGGTGAAATCCGCGACAATGAGACTGCTGACATCGCCATCAATTCCGCTTTGACCGGACACTTGGTCTTCTCTACCCTGCATACCAATGACGCCGCCGGCACATTCCCCCGCCTGATAGACCTTGGCGTCAACTCAAAAGTCCTGACTTCGGCGATTCGCGTGGCCATGGCTCAGCGTTTGGTGCGCAAACTTTGTTCAGTTTGCAAAAAAGAAATCCCCGTCGAAGGTTCTGACCGAAAAGAAATCGAGGACACTGTTGTTACCATCGAAGACAAATCACTCATTCCGGCCGAACGCGCCAAAATGTTCGTAGCCATGGGATGCGACAAATGCAATAATACCGGCTATAAAGGTCGGGTTGGCATTTATGAAGCGATTTTGAGCGACAAAAAAATAGAGGACGCCGTGGAAATGAATCCAAGCGAACGTGAAATCTGGATTGCGGCACAAGGACAAGGAATTTTGACCATGAAACAAGATGGGGTGCTCAAAATTTTGAGTGGCATTACTTCACTTGATGAATTGAGACGCGTTATTTCGTTGACTGATTAAAAGGTGAATTGTGAATTAGAAGAATCATGAATTAAGAATAATAAAAACTATCATGCAACAAATAAATTTAGACCAAACATTGAGACAGCTCAATGAAGAGTTGAGGGAAAAGACCAATGAATTGCGCGAAAAAGATGAGGAGCTTAAAAAAAGAGAGACTGAAGTTTCAGAAATTAATCACAAATTAAATGAACATAGAGTAACAATACCAAAATTAAAACTAGAAGTTTCTAGATTGAGAAACGAGTTGAGTAAAGTCCAAAATACCCTTCGAACGACCGCCAAAGAACACAGCCAACTGACTCACTAATCATTAAAACACACAAAAATCGTGCTTGTCAGTTGCTTTTTGGCTGTGAATAGCGCTACCCTACATATTGGATGGAGCTCAAGTATTTTGAGTAATTCAAGCTAGAGAATCTCTAAGCAATATCTCTCGTCGTGATGACGAAAGCGAGGTAGAGTCCCGAGGATAATGCCAGTACGCATGACCGAAGTTATGCAACCAATATGTCCTTAGCACTATACCCAAACCTGGGAAGGCCATTGCTTAGAGGTTCACAAGCTCGATAGAGAAACGATACGAGAGTATCTTATCATACCTACATTAAAATGTCAATACCCCCACAAAACTCCCCTATTGAAGACAAGGATGCTGGTTTTCTCGACCAAACCCTTAGACCTGTCCGTTGGAATGAATACATTGGCCAAAAAAACATCAAGGACAATCTGCACATACTCCTTACGGCCGCCCAAGAGCGCAAACACCCACCCGAACACATCCTTTTCTATGGTCCGCCCGGACTTGGCAAGACCACTTTGGCGCACCTCATAGCCAAGGAAACGGGGGCTCAAATGAAAGTTACTTCCGGGCCAGCTATTCTCAAGGTTGGCGATTTGGCTTCAATAGTCACCAACCTTTCGGCTGGAGATATTCTTTTTATTGACGAAATTCATCGCCTCAACAAGGCTATCGAGGAAGTCCTCTACCCTGCCATGGAGTCGGGGACATTGGATATTATCATAGGAAAAGGTCCTTCAGCAAGAACTATCCAGCTCGATCTTCCCCCATTCACTCTCATCGCCGCCACGACAAGAATAGCCATGATTTCCTCGCCTTTGAGATCGCGCTTCTCCGGCGGTGTTTTTAAGCTGGAGTTTTATTCCGACAATGAAATCGCGGAGATTATTAAGCGTTCCGCAAAAATTCTAGATATTGAAATTCATCCCGACGCAATCAAGGAAATAGCCGTTCGTTCTCGATTCACCCCGCGCACGGCCAACTATCATTTGAAGCGCTGTCGTGATTATGCCCAGATCAACAAGACGACTCTAACCAAAGAAGTTGTTGAGAAGGCATTAAGCATGCTCGGTGTTGATATTATTGGTCTTACTTCCGCAGACCGTGAGATTCTGAAAGTGATTATCGGAAAATTTGGTGGTGGACCAGTCGGACTAAATACTATTGCCGCCGCCCTTTCTGAAGAACAGGCGACTATCGAAGAAGTTTACGAACCATATTTGATTCAACTTGGACTGCTCGAACGCACGCCGCGCGGAAGGACCGCGACTGACAAGGCGTATAAGCATATGGGTGAGAAGGGTGCGGAGAGGTTGTTATAAAATGGCCGGAGAAACTCTCCGGCTTGTGATTATCCACTCAACCCTTGGTCACTTACTGAGAGGTCGAATGCATCAGCTAGAAATGATGCTGTTGGATAGGAGGTGGTCGACTTCGTGGAATTCCGAGCAGTTTAACCAACTCTTTGACTCGACAGGCGATTTCTTTCATTCTTTGCAGTTGTTCAGGGGTCGGTCGCCCCACAATCTTGTCTGTAGCGTGTGCTTTCATAATCTACAGATTATTGTAGAACAAAAAATCTCTCCTGAAAAGTCCCATAAATAATTAATACTGGCTGTCAAGGTGTTTGTTTTTTACTTATAATTGAGATACATTAGTGTAATATAACACAGAAATAATCATGTCCGGCCATAACAAATACTCGAAGATCAAACATATCAAAGCCAAAAATGACGCTCAAAAGAGCAAGCATTTTGGCAAACTCGTCCGCTTGATTACGGTTGAGGCCAAAAAAGCCCACGGGAATCTTTCATCTCCAGGACTGGCAGCTGCCATAGAAAAAGCTCGTGGGGAGAATATGCCAAACGACACCATCGATCGGGCAATCAAGAAAGCAACTACTGACAATTCTGCGACCATGGAATCCATCATTTATGAGACCTATGGTCCCGGTGGTATAGCAATCTTAATCGAGGCGCTTACCGATAATAAGAACAAAGCCGCGCAAGAGATAAAACATATTCTCGCGACACATGGGTTCGAGCTGGCCTCACCCGGCAGTGCCTCGTGGGCTTTCAAAAAAGACCACGCCACATGGAATGCCACTACCACCATGTCGCTTGAAGATGCGGACATTGAATTACTTACAAAACTTGTGGAGAAATTGGAGGAAAATGATGAAGTCCAGGCGGTGTTTACAAACGCAGAGTGAGTGAATATGTGTGTTGTATGCTACCCGTCCTTATTCTTCCCAACGATCACCAAACGGATTGATCTCTTCTCCATCCAAACTGATTTCATCAGCCGAATCATCCTCCTCTACGGGGGCGACCAGCGGATCTTCTTCAATCTTTTCCTCAACACCAATAATTGCCTCCGACTCTTCGATTTCAATCGGTTTTTTACTTTTACCTGATTTTATCTCAAGAACGGGTTCTTGTTCTGTTTCTTTGGTGTGCGTATCCGAAGCTGGCAGAAGTTTCTTTGTTTTTAGGCGAGCCTTTGTTATTGTTGCCATAAATTTTAACTTTAATTTCTATGCAGACATTTGTAACAAAGATATATAATTTTGGCAATGACAAACAGCTGTGGATAATTTACCGCAGGTACGCGCTATGAGTAAGCGCCACGGCGATGGCGTCATATTCGTCGTCAATAAGTTTTTTGTCAGGCAAAGGCACAAGCATTCGGACCATCTTCAAAATACGATCTTTACCACTATTACCATCGCTGGTGACGGCGACTTTGATTTGCATGGGCGTGTATTCAAATATCGGTATATTTCTTTTGATTGCTTCCGACAAAATAACCCCCTTCGCTTCTGCTACTCTCATGGCTGTCTTTTGATTTTTAGTAATGAATAATGTTTCAACGGCAAGACCGTCCGGTTTGTAGACATCGAGCACCCTAGCCATTTCCGTGCTTATCTCGCCAAACCGTTCATATATAGTGTCTTTTGGAGATGTCTGGAAACAATTCGAATAAAGCACTGTTTCTTTTCCTTTTGCCGGTTTTTCAAGCACCGCAATACCAAGCCGGCCATATCCTGGGTCAATTCCAATAATTCGAGTGGTCATAATAATATTATACCTTTAATCATTTTGATAACACGGGGCTGGATATTTTGTGCTACTATCACACATAATACGCTATAATAATACCCATGTCGCACCGCGGAAAAAAGAGAGCCCATCACTATGTAAAAACACTTTTTGTTTTGGGAATTTCAATTTGTTTCATCGTGGTCGGTTTTGCCGCGTTGTGGGTCGCGACCTTGAAAATGCCTGACTTGACTTCGTTTCAAAACCGAAAGGTTATTGAGTCAACAAAAATATACGACCGCACCGGAACTATTTTGCTCTATGATACAGGCAAAGACGCAAAAAGGACTGCTATTCCCTTGGAACAAATATCCACTTTCGTACAAGACGCAACGATAGCGATAGAAGATTCAAATTTTTACACAAATATCGGCATCGAGCCGACCTCAATCATTCGTGCGGTCTTGGCAAATCTGGCAAGTGGCGGATATGGTCAAGGGGCGTCAACGATCACACAACAGGTAGTGAAAAACTCCCTTCTAACAAAAGACAAAACCATAACTCGCAAAATCAAAGAGTGGGTTATTGCCGTGAAGTTGACACGAGTTATGTCAAAACAGCAGATATTGGAAACATACCTTAACGACACTTCTTACGGCGGCACGATTTTCGGCATAGAAGAAGCTAGCCGGGCCTTCTTCGGGCGACCGGCAAAGGATATTTCTTTGGCACAAGCAGCATACTTGGCGGCTATTCCGCAAGCACCGACATATTATTCTCCGTATGGAACACACCGCGAGGCTCTAGATATTCGTCAAAAAATCGTGCTAAAGCGCATGAAAGATTTGGGTAAAATTTCCCAAATCGAGTATGATTCTGCTTTGGGAGAAAAAGTGCAGTTTTTGACAAAAAATGATTCCTCCATACGCGCGCCGCATTTTGTCATGTATGTCAAAGACGCCATAACGCAAAAATATGGCGAGGAAATGATCACGAGCGGCGGCCTTCGGATAATCACCACACTTGATTTTGATTTGCAACAAAAGGCCGAAGAGGTTGTGGATAAGTTTTCACCATCATTGGAGTCAAACTTTAACGCAAGTAACACGGCAATGGTCGCCATAGATCCTAAAACTGGTGACATATTAACAATGGTTGGTTCTCGTGATTATTTCAGCACAGAGATTGATGGTAATTTCAACATAACTTTGGCGCGCCGCCAGCCAGGTTCGACATTCAAGCCATTTGTCTATGCAACCGCCTTTAAAAAAGGATACACCCCAGAAACCGCTTTATTTGACGTCAAAACCGAGTTCTCAACTCAATGTACAGTTGAAGGTAAACCAAAAAATGAGTCTGATGACCAGGAAAAAATATGCTATTCCCCTGATGAGTATGACAACCTTTTCCCAGGCCCAATGACTATGCGCGAAGCTCTTGCGCACTCGAGAAATATACCAGCCGTCAAGACTTTGTATTTGGCCGGAATCGGAGACTCGTTGCAGACAGCCGAAGATATGGGTATTACGGAACTCAATGATCCAAACAGATACGGCCTAACTCTCGTGCTTGGTGGCGGAGAGGTTTCTCTCTTGGAGCTGACAAGCGCTTATGGTGTTTTTGCTAATGACGGATTACGCAATCCACACAGATCAATCCTACGTGTTGAAGATAGCAAAGGAACTATTCTGGAAAGCGTCTCCGATTCACCAATCGCCACGTTGGCCCTTGAGCCCGAAATCGCTCGGCAGATTTCAAACATCTTGTCCGATGAAAATATACGCATGGACAGTCTCAAACCTATAGGAGAAAGTGTCGGCAGACAAGTAGCTATCAAAACTGGCACAACCAATGATTACCGCGATGTCTGGACCATCGGATACACTCCAAATCTCGTCGTCGGAGCATGGGCCGGTAAAAATGACAACACTCCAATGCAACATAACGTCGCCGGACTCATCATCGCCCCTGTTTGGGGAGCATTCATGTCTCAAGTTGCGAAAAATTTTCCACCAGAAAACTTTCGGACCCCGCCACCACCGCCCACAGACAGCAAGCCTGTGCTTCGAGGAGTGTGGATGGGTGGAGTTTCATATTGGAAAGACAGCGTATCTGGTAAGCTGGCAACTGAATATACTCCAACAGAAACAAAAAAAGAGGTCGTTTTTAATAATGTACATACTATTCTTCAGTGGATAAACAAAGATAACCCTCGTGGCGCACTGTTTGTGGATCCAAAACAAGATTCTCAATATGATTATTGGGAGTATGGTGTCCGAAAATGGTTTGATGATTATCAAAAAACCCATCCCAATTTTAAAGAAGTTTCCGTGCCGGTCGTTCCAAATCAACTTGACGATGTGCATACGCCAGATAAAGCGCCAAGAATATCATTCATCTCTCCGTTGGCCGGCTCAACAATCAAGTCTCACGATATGCTATTGATCAGACTCCAAGCGACAACTTCATACCCACCGCAAAAAACTGAAGTCTATCTCAATGGAAAATATGTCTTGACTTCGGAAAAAAATCCTTTGAATATATCTTTCTTTCCTGCCGATGTCGGCGGTCTCATTGAAAACAATACAATTTCAGTTACCTTATATGACAGTGTATTCAACAAAACAACCGCCTCGACGACTTTTTCGGTACTATAACGTCTGGTTTTGTTAAAAACCCTTTTTATGTTTCCTGTGGAAAATGTGTTTGCGTGCCCTAAGGTTACCTTATATCAGAAATGATCTCGTTGTTTTGTTTCAAATTTATCTCTTGAAGTATTGTTTGTTTTTTTATGAAAATCTGCGATCTCGCCGTCTGTGAAATACCGTTAATAACAACATTTCTACCGGAAAAAGAGATCGTGTCCACAGGGATGACTATTCCGATATGTTTTTGTATGGTTTCGGACACAATCGACCGAATAAATATTTGTTTGGAATATTTACCTTTTATTTTTTTGAAAAATTGGCTTATGTTCAACATGAATAAAAGATTACCGGTTCATTGGCATCACCAAATACAAGAAGTTTTGCTCGCCTGATACTGGTTTTATGACAACCGGCTTGTTGAGTCCGTTAAATTGAAGTGTAACACTGTCTGTGTTTATAGATTGAAATCCATCAATGAGGTATTTGTAGTTGAAATTGATTTCCATAGCCTCACCTGTTAGGGCAGCATCAATATGTGTTTGGTTTTCGCCAATATCGCTGTTTTTGGTTTGTATTTCTAGTAGTTTGGTCCGTGGCTCAATCTTCATGTGAACCTGATTAAATTTGTCGGAAAAAATATTTGATATTTTGAGGGCGTTTAGAATATCTTGTTTAAGAGCAACAACTTCTGTAGTGAATGATTTTGGGATAATTTGTCTGTAATCTGGAAAAACCCCGTCGATTATCCTCGAAACAATGTATATGCCATTGTTTTCAAATGAGATGAGATTTTTGTTGGCGCAAACTTTCATCGAAGAGGTGAGGTACCCAAGGACTCTTATAATATCAGGTATGTTTTTGAATGGGATAAGAATATCATTTAATTTGTTGGTTGTTGGGGTTTTTATCTTCTTTTCAGATAATCTAAATGAGTCTGTGGCAACAAATGTTAGGTTTTCATTGTCTTTATATATATACACACTAGAAAGTTCGGGTTTTACATTGGATATTGAAGCACTATAAAAAACAGCAGTGAGACCTTGGGTAAAATCTTCAGGGGAAATTTGATATTCTTGGCAGTCTTTAAGTTTTGGAATACTAGGAAAATCTTCTACTGGAACAGTCTTAATAACACCTTTTGATTTGTTTGTTTTTATATGTAGATTTCCAGAAATAAATTCTATAACCACTGATTGGTTTTGATCTTGTGTTTGGGATATAAATAAGGAAAGTGTTTTAGCTGGAACAGCAAACGTCCCAATTACATCAGATTTTGCTGGAACAAAAATTTCCACCCCAATATCCAAATTTGTTGCTCTAAGGATAACCCCATTTTTAACCACATCAAATAATATACAAGATAATACTGGAAGTGTTTGGTGTTTATTTGCTACCTTTTCAAGTAAAACAATTACTTCTTTTATTTTTTTAAACCCCAATTCTATTTTCATAATGAATAATTTTATTTTTTAAACCCAAACAAATTTATTATTAAACCTGTTGATATGTTGAAATCTGTCTTTAAACCACACCCACAACTGTTTTTTACTGGTTTTGTTTTCTAATAAGTTTGTGATTGTATTTTACTAACAAACTTACCAACAAATAAACCAATAGTTGTATACAAATTATTCACATAGTTATCCACGCCTATAACATAGTTCTTACTTGGGTTATCTCTTGCGACAGTAATTGGTTAGTTTTTATTTCTTCACGCATTTTTTCGTATGAGTGAATAACTGTCGTGTGGTCTCTTCCACCCAACTTTTCCCCAATTGACGGAAAAGAAATACCAAAATCTTCCCTTAATATATACATAACTACTTGACGAGGTCTCACTACCTCCTTGCGTCTAGTTTTGTTGTATATACTTTCTTCGTCTATATTATAAAACTCAGAAACTATTTTCACCACATCCTTAACCGACACCATCTTTTTTGGTTTTAAGTTGTTTTTGAGAATATTGCGAATCTCGTTGAGGTTCAACTCTTTGTTTTTTAGTTGTATTTGGCAGGCAATAATATTGATTATACCCTCAATTTCACGGATATTGTCGTTGATTGATGTCGCGATACACTCAACCACCTCATCAGAAAGAGTTATTTTGTGTGGCCGGCACTTACTACGCACAATCATCACTCGAGATTCTTGGTCGGGTTCCGGAATATCAACAATCATTCCCATGGAGAATCGGCCACGCAGGCGGTCTTCAAGGCCGGGGATGGTGTTGGGATGTTTATCTCCAGAAAAGACCAATTGGCGAGCAGTGTCATAGAATGTATTGAAGAAATGGAAAAGTTCCTCTTGAAACTTTTCTTTGTTCGCGAAAAATTGGATATCATCCATGATAATGACGTCATATTTACGGTATTTGTCTTTAAAAGCTTGAACCTTTCCCTCTTGAATAGCGGAAAACAATTCTGAACCAAAACGCTCAGATGTTAAATAAAATATTTTTTTATCGGGATGAAGCTTTTTTATCTCATTTCCCACAGCTTGAATTATGTGTGTTTTGCCACGACCAGTTTGTCCATAAATGAAGAGAGGGTTGTATACTTGGCCCGGACTCTTTACAACCATTTGTGAAGCGGCGTGAGCCAACTCATTAAAAGGTCCCACCACAAGGCTCTCAAAAGTGTATCTAGGATTTAAGTTGTCTTCCTTGTTGATGTAGAAATCCTGTAACGGCATGGCGATAGTCGGAGCCTGAGACTGTTCTTTTCGTGTATTTTGGCCACTTTTACCATCTTCTCGCACAATGACATATTCAAGCGCTCGTACATGCTCATTCATCTGCCTTAAAATGCGTAAAATTGAACTGTGGAACTTTTTTTGGAGCCATTCGTGGGTAAATGAGTTGGGAACACCGAGGTATATGGTACCTTCATCTTCACGCAGAATGCGGATATCTTTGAACCAGGTAGAAAAATTTGCTTGGGATACCGCACTTTCAATTTCTATTAGGGCAGTTTGCCACATTTTGCTGTGATCGTTCATTGATAGTAATTAGGTACCAGTAAGTATATACCTGTTTATAATTTTGCAAACTTGTGGAGAGTAAAAAAATATGGTGATAAGGTGTGGATAAAGTATAAATACAAAAAACACACAACACCTCCTGACTTGATAGCAGAACTAGAATATGTAATAGTATATTAATCATGTCATTCACATACAAACCAAATAAACGCAAGCGCGCCAAGTCGCACGGATTTCGTGTTCGAATGAAAACAACCGCTGGACGAAAAACACTTGCGCGCCGTCGCTCAAAAGGCCGCAAGCGTGTTGCTGTCTAATTATAATTTCAATATGCTCTCTCGCTCCCGAAGACTTTCCACGGAACAACTAGACTCTGTCATGAAAAAAGGAAAAATATCCCACTCTTCCCTTTTTTTGATGAGGGTATTTAGCGGACAGACAGATACACGGATAGCGGCCATTGCCCCAAAGAAGACAATCAAAATGTCTACAACTCGCAACGCCGTTCGTCGAAAAGTTTATAACGCAACCAAAACACTTATAAGAGAAATAATTCCCGGTACACACATCGCACTGTTCGCCAAACAGGCGACGACAAACGCAAAACTGGTCGATATAGAAAACAACATTAAAACTCTCTTTGTGAAAGCTGGGCTTTTAGGGTAATATTGTCTCTATATTCTTACTCGCCGAGGGTTTTTAATTTACGATTGAACTCATGTATCACACATTCATATTTTTGCCTCTATATAACGGTCTTGTTGGAATAATGGACATATTTCCATGGACAGATGTTGGTGTTGCGGTCATTATTTTCACAATTATCGTAAAATTGATTCTATTTCCTCTTTCGAAATCTTCAATTCTGACACAGGTCAGAATGAAAGAAATTGAGCCCGAGGCCAACAAAATAAAGACAGAATACGCCAATGATCGTCAGACTCAAACACTCAAGATTATGGCCCTTTACAAAGCCAAAGGCGTCAAGCCATTTTCCGGTATTTTACTGCTTATTATTCAACTCCCCATACTTCTAGCTCTCATTTCAGTGTTTTATAAAGTTATTCCTTCTATAAATCCAGATTTTTTATACAACTTTATTTCAATGCCCGACATAACAAACAAAATACAGTTTCTTGGTCTCATTGATTTGACCGAAAAAAGCCTGATTTTGGCTCTTATCACTGGTGTAGCGCAGTTTTTTCAACTTCACTACTCTCTTGCCTCTCAAAAACCAGCAATCATTGCCGGCACCTCAAACACGAAAGGACTTATGAATCCCGACATGATGGCTTCAATGACCAAACAAATGAAGTTTTTCTTGCCAATACTCGCTTTTGCTTCGGTTTATTGGATCATTCCAGCACAGTTTCCTCAAGCGGCTTCAATCATTGCTATTTACTGGACAGTTAGCACTCTTTTTACTCTAGGTCAGGAGTTGTATATTAGAAAGAGGTTTGTCGCGCGTTTAATTGTTAATTGAAACCAGATCCAGCGACCATAAAGACAGGTCGTTTTTGTTCATAAAGATAAGAAAACTATCTTTTTCGTCCAAACCGAGATTGAAAGCGTCAATCACACGGTCTGAGGTATCCACAATTGAAGAGACAAGATCAATTTCTCCGGTAATGGCGTTTATTCCCCAAATTTTGTCAACAAATGAAACTCTGCCAACGTACCAATCGTCCGGGTATGTGCCAGCAATGGGTTGTGAGGGTGCGGCGCAATAGACCATTTCTTTGTAGAAGTTGCCCCAGACGCATTTGTCAGCCAAGGTGCGGACGATGGCATCAATCCCCTTCCCTTCGGAAATATTGAAAATACTGGAAATAATATTATTGGCATTGCCGGCCATTGATAAAAATACACGCTTGGCGTCGGTGCTTACTTTTGTGCTTAATCCCGGTAGGGGACCAAGTATTTTTTTCCAAATGCCAGTTTTTGGGTCAATAAAATATAGAAAACCACTCGAATCGGCGGCGCCTTTTGTAGTAATGGCAATCACATTTTCTGACGGCCACTCAACATTAACTTGGGTTATGGGCGTGGAAAATATTTTGACCACACTGGACCCGTCAAATTTGGCTGTATAGCCCGAGCCAGCACCGTTTTCGTTTATAAGAAAGAATATACGATCTCTCTTTGGTGAACTTGCGTAAGCGATAATATTTTCCGGTAAACTCTTGCCTTTTAGTTCGTATGGTGTGAGAGTGGCACCAGTTGTTTGGGAGACCGGTGATGTAGTGCTCGTGGCAATTTTTGGCACGATTCGGGCCTTTAGCTCAGCGTACACACCACCCGAGGTTCCACCTCGGTCAAAACCATCACCATCATCAAGTCCGAAGGCGATAAATCCAGTCAGATTCTTGTTCCAGGAGCTTTCGTACAATTTCGGCACGACCGTGTTTGATAACGTTACTATATCCAAGGTATTTCCACGCGCTTCATACACATTTCCTCTACCTCTATCAACCCAGCGGATAGCCGTTGTCGTGCTGGCTGGCTTGGCATTTACCGCCCCGGTAGTACTGGCGCCATATCCACCCGCCGGAGTATTGCTCAAAAGTCGTAGGGTAGGAATTTTGAGCTGTGTGCCAGGAGTTGCCGAGGTGGAACCTCGGTTATCACCCGGGACAGTTCCCTCTGTCCCCGTCACAAGACCTCCCCCAGGCCTATTGATTGGAACGAAGCCAGATTGAGGTGTCTCTGGTTCAAGTACAACATCAGTTCCTACACGCATGAAAAAATACCAGTAAGCCACGCCGGCTATAATGAGGAGGATGAAGAGTGTGAGGAGGAGTTTTTTCATTTGTTATTTTCCCGGACTGAAAACTTTGCATTTATTAAATCTCGACTATTTTTTAGTCTTTTTTGCAGATCTTTTTGTAACTCTGGGTCTTTGACATTACCCATCATTTGTTCTGCTGTACCAATATATTTGGCGAGCCTTGATTCAAGCTCTTTTTTTTCAAAAACCTCGCCGCTTCCCAAGAATACTGCGCTACTACCCACATAGGCAGTATTTTTTGAAAAAAGTCCAAATGTTGTATTTCCGACAATTGTATCACTTCTATTTAGCTCAAGAACAGATTCGTAATAATTTGCCTGATCATTAATACCACCGTGATTATAAATTTCTTCCAATTGGTTTATTTTTGTTAGTTGACTATTTCCATCATCTCTTATTTTGTTTATTACTTCTTTTTGTTTATCAAACACCATATTTATTCCGGATAGATTTTTTGTAGTATCGTTATTTTCGAGATCAATAAAAGTTTGTTTTGATTGGGCCGCCAGAGACAATTTTGTTGCATTAACTACCAAGTTAGCTTTTTCCTTTGCAATTTCATAATCTTTATTTTTTATTTCTGCAACTAATTCGTCAAATTCAGGGTCACCAATCTTATAATTATGTAATTGGGCCAGTAATGCATCTTGTTGTTTTTTTAAATCAGAGACAATGGCCTGAGTTTGTTTTTGTTTTTCTGCTATACCTTGAATTTTAACCTGGTATTTTTCTAACTCAGCTGTAAGCTCATTAAAGAAACTACCAATATCTCCACTCTTACACCCAGGATCACCGATCGATATATCTGGATTATCTGCACATTGTATGATTATCGGCTCAACCAGATTTGTAGGTATAGCCACCAACCTCGGATCAATAGTCTTCAAAATTAGATATGAACACAAGACTAGTAACAAGCCGGAAATGGCATTTTGTAATTTTTTCAACCCGTCTTTTTTTCCAAGGAATGAATCAGAACTCATGTACTCAAATCCTCCCCAAACGATCATGAAGACCGCGGCCACGGCGGCCAAGGCAATCAATAAGTTGAACATATACTGGACATATCCTTGGAAATCAATTTCTCTGATTTGTGATTCAGAGCAAGTAACCGCGGGGATTTTGTTACCGTTTCCGTCTACGGTTTCTGGACTTTCTATACATGGCAAGGCTTCAAGAAGGGTGTATTTGTCAGGTGTTTGTGCTTGTGCCAGTGAGACATTTATCAAAAGAAATGACATGAATAGTGCGCACACGATAAAGACAAATAACCCCCCTATTTTTTTTGTATGTGATGTAGAATTCATAAATAACATAAAAAATTAGAACGTTGCAGTTTCATCTATTGAAGCTGTCTTGTTGGAAAATATCGCAGAAAAACCAGCCGTTGAACCCTGGAGTATTTTATCAGTATTTTTGATGTTCAGCTGTATATTGGAGGATCCAGACGAACCTTCTGGCGCGCGCAAGATGACTGATCTGTTTGATGATAATTCTGCCCGACTAAGATTGTTGATTGCCCATGCCCACGACAAATCATTATTACCAAGCGAATTGCCCACCCCACTGAAACCAAAAGGTACGGCCAACACGGTAACTTCTTTTTGTGTACCTATTCGGATTGATCCTTGTAGTGCGATATTAAACAACTTCCCGTACAACGGATCATCCACGTAAAAAGTTATGTATGGATTGCCGACGCTGACTTCGGAATACACTTGGGCGCTGGAACTATCATCGCGTGGCCAGATGGTCACGCTGATATCATAAGGCCGAGGCACAATGTCTCCTACTAGAGTGATGGATTGTTTGCCGTATCCACTCTGATTTTCTACGACACGGCTATTCTTTTTCCATTCATAAATAAGAGTTTTGGGGTCATATTCTACGCCAGAGACATTGGCTAGATGAGGAATGGCGATGATTTTGATCGAATTTTGATATACCGGGGCTACTTTACCTTTGAAAAAAGGCGGGACGTATCCATCGGTTTCCAATATAAGATCAATAGATCCGGAACCAAGTACCAGAGAGGACCCTACCATTCTGCCCTCCGGAGTGGTCGCCACGACTTCCAAGGTTATTTTTTTGCCTATGGCAGGCGCGGTTATTTCAATAGTCGTGGCACCCACGGCATTTTGGGTGACTTTTCCGTTGACTGTCCAAGATATTTTGGCGCTATTGATGTCAATGCTATAACTGCGGGCGGTAACTGTAATTTTCTGATTTGGGACTGGATTGTTGGTTGAGGCGGAGAGCTCCAGACCACTACTGGATATGGGTATTTGGGCGAAGGCTGTTAGAGTAAACCCTCCTCCGCCAAGGCTACGGAGGGCAAGGAGACAAAAAGCAAAGATAAACAAAAAGCAAAGAAGATTAGAAAGTCTAAAAATCATAAAGAAACGAGATTTCATTAACTTTATTTTACCATGATAAAATTCTCGCGTCTCTTGGCTGATTCGGGGATAAAGAAATAGATTAACGTGTCAAACCGCCACTTGACGCGCGTATACCGTCCTTGTTTATCCTAGAATTACCTATTTGTGTCTGAGATGAAGTTGATTGGCGTATGCCATCTCTGTAAAGTGGTTGTCGAATTGTGTTACCCAACATCATTTCTCGTTCTTGTCTTGCTTGTTCGGCGGCCTCTTCTTTCTTTACATCACTATGAATATACCAGACATCAACAACCCAAAAAGGTGCTATTCCGCCGGTGATCGCATCGCCAAGAGCCAGTCCAAGCAGTGAAGCAATCCTTTTTGGTTTTGTAATAATTGGAATCTTAAACAAAGAAAAAAGCCCGATCAAGGCAGGTCCGGTAACAACTTCCATGGCCTCACTTATAGCAATACCTATTCCAGTTAAATCAATGAGAATTTGCACAATGTCAACTATTATTGCAAATCCATACAAAACAACCCAACGCATACTACTCTTTTTTTTAGTCTGCTCCATGGATATATTATAACTAAACTACCCTGCCGCTTCTAACTGTTTCTTTGCATCTTGAATAGCCAGCACTTGAGCAGGGTTTGTCGTGATAATCTGATCCTCGGTATACGATCCGTGTATCTTGATGGCCACGTGCTTCAATCCCACGAAGAATATTCCCTCTCCCACGTCAGACTCCAACAAGAGATATTTTTCCTCATCCGTCAGGTTAAATGTTTTTTGGATATGATCGATCACGCTTGGGGATTGTTTCAAAAGGATTTGTATTGAAGAGTTTGTCACTATCGGCAGGCCATAAGGCGAGTTCAAAAAGTCGTCAACATCTTGGGTGATTGTGGCCAAGCCGAGGAAATATTTGCGACCGCGCTTTGCCAAACCGAAGAGGAACGAAGCCGTGTCTTCTGATTTCATCATCCACCACGCCTCATCTATGACCAACAAACGCTTCTTGAGGTTCTTGCGGATGGCATTCCAGATATAGTGAGTGACTATATACATGGCCACCGGTTTGAGCTCGTCTTCCATGTCGCGGAGTGAAAAAACCACGAATTTTTTATTTATATCCACATTTGAAGGACGATTGATGAAACCAGCCCAGGTTCCTTTGGTGTATTTACTCAAGCGCTGAACCAGTGAATCCCCCCCCTCCATTCCGGCCAGAACCAGTTCAAAATCGGACAGAAGTGGCGGTTCAACAGTCCGGAAATCCGATTCGGGAGTGATATCTTTCAAAGCGTAGGTTTCACTGATGGCCCGATCAACGATGGCATCTTCTTCTTGGGTAAGACCACCCAACATAATTCGGAAAAGACCGACCAAGTTGATGATATTTGATCGAAGGACGTCAGCAGCTGATTCGTCTTCACGGGCGATCGGCAAGTCAAATGGATTTATATGGTGTTCGGAATTGAGTGAGATATTGAAATATTTCCCTCCCGTGGCTTCGGCCATATACTCGTATTCTTTTTCTGGATCGATAACGATTACATCAGTGTCAAACATCAGCGTGCGCAGAATTTCCAGCTTGGTGGCATAAGATTTTCCGGCGCCGGCAGTGGCAAAAGTGACCGAATTGTAGTTTTCCAACGAAAATCTATCAAAAAGTACCAGGGACGAATTGTGACGATTTATGCCGTACAAGATTCCTTTATCTGAAGTAAGGTCAAATGAGACGAATGGGAAAAGTGATGAAAGGGGCGAAGAGTTGAGCTTGGAATGCACCCCGAGCTGATCATCGGCGATGGGGATGACGGATTTGAAGCCTTGTTCTTGCTGAAACAGCGCGGGTTTAACGTAAATAAGTTTTGATTCAAGGATTGATTTGATTTCAGATTCCAACTTATCAAGCTCACCTTCCGAGTCGGCAAACAAAGTGATATAAACACCGACATCAAAAAGGTGTTCCTGCGCCTGCATCAGTTGATCACGGAGCTGTTCCAGATCTTGATAAGCCGTATCCAATGCCGGATCACGGACCAGCCCCTTGTCTTCCCTGCGAGAAATCTGGCTTTGGACTTCGGCGACTTTCTTTTGGAAATGGCGGAGGATTTTTGCCGTTTCGACGGGATGTATGAATATTGAAATATTAAAAATCTTGTCTAGATTGATGATAGGGGCAAACCAGCTTTCGTCAAGGAAGCGTGGATATGAGATTACAAAGAGAGTTCGGCCTATTTTTTCTCCCAAATTGAGATCCTTTGGGCTAATTTTTAGAGCTGACGGAGAAATAACATCTTTCAATTCCAAAACGCCGGCTTGATAGATCTCTTCAGGTAAAATAGAAACAATCGGTGATTGCTCATCTTTTCGTCCAAATAATTTGTTTAAGAATGACATGTTGATTTTGTGTTGGTTCTGCGTATTCATGTTGTCATTCCGGCGAAGGCCGGAATCCAGAATCACAAACTAAGTGTTAGTAATTCTGGACCCCTGCCTTCGCAGGGGTGACAATCAGGTGATCTGTATCGGTTTCTCCGTTTCTCCTGGATTGAAGAGTTTGTAGAACAATTCTACCACTTCTTCGGTACCAAGTTCCGCCGCTCGAACCCCACAACGCACCAAACCTTGCTCTACAACAGCCACCCTTTGCTCGAGTTGGCTTCTGTACTCTTGGAATTGCGTGTCGGCCGTAGCAGTTTTGTCTGTGGCGCTCTTTTTGCCTCCAAACATGCTAGAAAGTGGATTTTTACCGCCGATGATTGGCGGATCGTATGGTATAACCACAAAGAAACTTTTGGACATGATGTTGGTGCTTTCGACGAATGTTTTGATGAATTCTATGTATTCGCGAACCTGTATTTTCATGAGCTCGGTGGTTTGTTCTTTGTACCTATCCTCAAGAAGGGCGATATATGGTCTGATATCAAGTTTTTTTGATTGGACGAAGATTTGTATGGAAAAATCAAGCGAGTTCACGAAATTCTGGAATTGCATCAAAATGGAACTTTGTTCATCTTGGGATTTGAGGGCGAAGTTGAGGGAAGATGCCAAAATGATGGCACGCATGCCTCCGTTTTTCAAAATGATTACGCCGTCGCGGATTTCTTGAATAGGAATGAAGTCTTGAGTTGTTGATTGTTTTGGAGCCATTATTTTTGGTTTTTATTTGAATACATGCTCTCTTTTATATCCAGACTCCATGTCAGGTCCTTCAGTTTGCTGTCGGAAATTTTCGGCACCATGACGGAAGCGTAATTTTCGGCGTCTTTGACGGCCGTGGCGGTATTTTGCGGGCTTTGTTTTTCGGCTTTTCTCCAGATGTAAAGTTTACCACCAAGATAGTATTTGAAAGCTGATTCAACGACATGAACAAATGGTTTGTTATTTACTTTGTAGAAAGCAAAAGCGGCGGATACGGCCATGATGAGGATAATAGGCACGATGGCGAGGGTTATGCTGTTCAGGAACACATACACCATGAAAGAAAGTCCTCCTCCGCCAGCAAGATAAATGAACTGCTTCAAGGTAAGCGGTCCGAATATTTTGTCTTCAACCTCAATGAATTGGGGAACCTGGAATCGCATCACTGGATATTATAGCGACAAGTGAGGATTTATGAAAGCGAGCAACCCGCGAGCAAATGTAGCTGCGAGCGGAGCCGTCCTCGGATGAGGGCTTTCATAAGATCTGAATGCAGTTGCTATATGAGCGAAGCGATTATAGCGTACTTTTGACTTAAACGAGGATAGGTCCAGCTCAAATATTTACTTGATCGCTTCCCTATATGGATCATTACCCATAGCTTTTGGTGTTGGTGTACCACTAGTTCCCCCTGCCACTTTTGGAGCTTGAACGGTGACTTTTTGCGCTGACTGCCCGCTCGCATTGCCTAACAAGTAATCTACCAGTGGCTCTGTGTGGTTCTCGGGTGTCCCCCCGGAAGTTGTTTTCGCCACCGCAATTTTCGGCACTTGTGGAGCTACCACGGCTTCAGGCATCTGTGCTGATCTTCCATCTGTCGGTAGATTTGCCGGTGGATTTGCCCTAGATGGTGTAACTCTTGCCGGAGGGATCCCCGCCTGAGTCGGAACACTTGCTGGTGGATTTTCCAACCCCGCCAGTATTTCCCCTCTATCCGCCGCGGTCACCCTATTATTTTCCGTTTCCGGAACCTCTTTTTCAACACTAAAGCCGCCGAGACGTTCTAGAGAAGAGAGGGTGGAAATTTGGTTTTCTTCAGGCCTAGATTCTGGAACAGTGGTTTGAATACCATCCTCGGTTTCCCGAAGGTATTCTTTTATAGAATCAAAGACCTCATGATTTACCTCTTGGGAAATGGTTAGCGCAGCTTTACCAGAAATATTAAGCCGTTTAGAAATTTGGTCAACAAAATCAGAAGATTTATGAAGTCCAAGTAAAACCAATCCTATTTCATCAACAAGCTCGCCCAGCTGATCGATCATGAGACCATATTTTTTTCCTACAATCTCGATTTTCTCGTGGATTTCAGGCGAAGTCACTGCCTGTTGAACATTAACAGGTAATTTATCGAACTGTGCTTTTATTTCTTCTGAAGTAAATTGCCTCATGTTGTTTTTGATGCGTCTTTATCTTCCTTTGGTTTATCCTCAGCATCATCCTTGCTTGCTTCGGCCAATTCTTTTGCCAATTTTTTCATATTCTTTATCTTTCTTTTTTCCAGAACCACGTTTGATTGCAGCATCCAGGTCTGCTATCTTTCTTCGTAATTGTTCGAGTTCAGCTTTTTCTGCGTCAGTTACAGTAGCCCCTCCTTCAGCCTCACGTCTAAGCAGATATTTATAGTTGTTTGAATTCAAAATCCCGTCTTTTTCATCTCTATTCTTTTGGAGATCCGCCTCATCTTTCAAACTGAACGCAGTTTCGGTATTAGCGCGATCTTTCATAAGAAGGGTCATTATTGATCTACGCGGTAAGTTCTCGCGGAATTTTGTAGCATAATCTTTTGCTTGAGCACTCGCAACTTCCCTCTCTGCTTCAGTCGCATAATCACTGTTATTTATGGATTCAATTCGTTTATGCTGACCCCCAATATCCTTCTTCCTCTGCTTCAATACTGCATCATAACTTCCTTTTTTGTCACCAAATCCAGCTCCGCTAACATTTGAAAGTCCTTTTGAAACTGCCAAGCCGAGGTTTGGGTTATTCCCATAAAATCTTCGAGCTGCTGAACTTTCGTTAATACGATTTGCGGCCATTCCAAGAGTATTCCTTCCGCCCCAACTACCCACCTTCTTCCATAACACATCAGCACCCATCTTTTTGCCATCAAGTAGACCACCTGTACTCGCTCCAAGTTTGATTGCCGCCACGAGGGGGACATTGAGCATGAAGATAATGAGAACGGCATTGATGGCGAATGAAACGAATTCCGTTGGCATGATTCCAGTCGTGCCTGTTCCTTGCCATAAGGTGCCGTAGGCTCCGGTATTGAATAAACTACTGCCGGTTATTATTTTGAGCGCAACATACATCAATAATAAGTATGCCGGCATGAAGGTGAGTTGGGCGATTAATATTTTCCAGTATTCTTTTGAATATTCCTGCAATTGCGGGACAACCGCCGCCGCACACCAAACAGGCGAAAAGGCGAGCAGTAAGAGGAGAAGAACTAAACGTACAACGAAAGCCAAGGCGGCAAAGAGGAAACTCAAACCAGCTGTTACCATTATGACAACGCCAGTGATGCCGATGAGCACGATCCGAAATGGCGTCATTCCAGTTGAACTTTCATTGCCAGTAAGGTTTAGGTTGTCAGGATGAAAAGCTGTTTGTATTTGCAGTGATTGCATGAAAATTGCTGATAGCCCACCATCTTTGAACAAAGTATTTACTATGGTTGGCAATGTACCAGCCTGAGCAAGTGTGCCTGTTGCACCTTGTTTTCCTTGAATTATGGCACCAATATCCGGTTGCCCAGGAGTGATCGCTTTATATAGCTGCAGTGAAACAACATTCGAAGTGTCGATCAAAAGCGCGGTTATAAAAAAGCTAAAGTTGATCAATACACCGGCGATGACGATGTTTTTTATGACACCACTTAGCTTTGCGTCTTGACCTAAAATCATACGGATGGACGCGTATAAAAGAGCAAATATGATGAACATGCCGGTAATATCGCGGATGGCCTTCCAAACAGTATATATGGCGGGAGTACTATCAACGAAATCTTTGATATGCATTGTCAGATTGATCGAGACATTGAGGAGTGTACCGGTAAGCGCCACGAACCACGAGGCTATTGATAAAATTATGTTGACAATGAATGCCGCGGCTTGAGCAAAAAAGTCCCAGATACTGCTGATCCCAAATAGTTCTATCGCATGTGTCGTTTGCGTCGAAGCAACCACGATGACCAGCATAACAATGGTGAAATGACTTATGTATTTCCAAGTAAAAATACGAGATATTATCAGCGGTATATCAATCAATCTGATTTTTTTAATATATGATTTCAACATGTGATTTGTCAGTATGAACTCAAGAGATTATTTTTGAAGGTTTCGGGCTGGATGATTAGGTTGGGGAATTGGTTGCACCTATTCTGGAAGATCTGGGCGTCTCTGTTCAGATCCTTGACGGTTTCTTCGATTGACTGGGATCTTTGTTCTATATTGTTTGAATCCTCGAGAACGGATTGGGTAGTTTGGGTTGTATTATTGACCGCCATTTCCAAACGTGAGAAGCCGGCAGTAATGTCGCTACCAGTTAGTCCTGGAATATATGAATTGGTAGTTCCTGAAGTCGAGTTCTTATACATATTCAGTTGGTTTTGTGTGGAAATTTTCTTTTCTGTTGTTGAAGCAATAAGCGGATCTATATTCCTAGTAATCACGAGACTTATACCTTGGGTCATTTTTTCTCCGTATGATCGGCGGACGGTATCAAAGTTTTGTAGCTGATTTATCTTGTTGACGAAACATACACTGGCAGTCAGATATCTGTTTTTTGTGTCATTGAGAAGTGCCAATGAACGGTTATACGCGGTGATGTTGTTCTCTGCAATAGTAATCACGGAATTTGAGGTACTCAACGAACGATCCCGCGCCGAAACCACCTCAAAACTATTTTGATTGTATGATTCATCGTACAATTGGGTTAGGTATGACTGGGAATTTCCACCGACACCCGATCCTCGATTGCTCAAGGCTGCCAGTCCTTGGGTCAACATCTGATTTACCAAGGCCCCGGTGATCGCATCAATGCTGTCGCTGATGGTTTTGACGCTGACTAGTTTTTCTCGGCCGGTATCCGCCTGATTGAATAACGTGCTGGCGATGACTGACCCGGGAGTTTGAACTTCACAACTTTCGTACTTTACTTTGTTGTCCTTGTCCACGGTCTTTTTTATACTTGTACCTTTGCCGAGAGCCGTGTAGCCTGTAGCACCGGTGCCGGTTTGCTGAAGATTTCTGATATCCGATGTGTTAAGGCCGAACTTTGGGCCAAGTTCATCTTCGGTGGCCGAAAGATAACCACTTGTCACATCTGTACATTTTGGCCAAGAAAGGAATCCCTGCCCGCGGTTGAGGTCGCTGTTGACGGAGTCTTGTTTTTCGGCAATCCGACTCTGAAGATCGGAATTCGCCAACAAATATGCCCCGATTGGATTGTTTTGCGGTTCAATCGTATAGGCCAAAAAGCCTTCCCAGCCACCTTGAGAGAAATCGCCGTTTATAAAATTGCCCAAAGTAGCACCGTCCGCGTCACCATACAGATTGATCCCGCTGTTTTGTCCCGCAGTCGCGATGGCATTTTGCGTATTGCCAATGACTCTGCTTAAGGTACATTCGTATCGTTTGTTATACGAGCTTGATTGATTCAAAGCGATATTCAGGCGAATATCGAAGCTGAACGGCGAACAAAGTTGTGACAACGCGCCTGTTTTATCTATAAGTTCGCCGGTAATCTGATCAGCGACATCAAGGAAAAATCCTTCGGGATTGGTCAGAAAAGCCGGACTACCTTGAAAACCGGTATTTATCCAATTCACAATACTGGCAGTCATGCGTTGGATGATCTGATTGGTGATGAGGACTGCTAGACGATTACCGACAAATTCTTTCCAGTTGTCCATGATGCAGTAAAAATCGAATAGTGCACAGGTATTTGGAACGGCCAGTGCCTGGGCTTTTTTGTTTGGAATAAAACCAAGTGGTGACACTAGGATGGCGATGAGTATGGTGAGTGTGATTATACGAATGCGGATGGAGTGAATATTCATGTTATTTGATTATAGAAAAAACTATGGCTGGCTCTTGAGATGAAAATTGCATGTCTTGCTGTGCGAATACAAATTTTAGATCTAGGAGTGCACTTCTTAGCCGACCAACGGATTGCTCGTAGAGTGCCATTGCAACCATTCCTTGAATTGGGTCGCTAAATACTTTACTCATTCCATTGGAAACGAATGACATAGCACTGACAGCATTGATCAATTCAACATGATGCGGGGCTAGGTTTTTGGGAGTTCTAGTAGCAAGCAATTGCGCTAACAATGTGTCATATGAGACTGTGACATCTTCTATTTTTTTGGCGGCGAATTTGTCATTCTGTTCGAGCGCTTGATTTGCGATTGAGGCGGCGTCTTCTCGTGGCGTATATGTCAAAATTAACCTGCCAATGTTGTTTGCATAGGCTCGCTCGGCCGATGCGTCTGTTTCTGTCGACAATACTATTTCACGAACATCATATGAACGTGGCAATGGCGCCGCCGATACGACATTTTCTGTGGTTTGGTCAATAAGCGCTTTTATTGCTTCGGGATTTTCGGATAGATTGTTCTGCTTGAGAAATAAATACTGTTCAAAAAATTTCTTGCCGAACTGGCCGGTGACGGTTTCCGGTTCAACCGGTTCATTGGAAGTCACGGCGGTGATATCCGATGATTTGTTCTCGTTGATTTTTTGGGTCAAAAATTGTTCTTTCCAATCATTGGAATTCGTCTCGGAAACTAGCTCTGTGGGCGTAGCACTGACCACCCCGTTCGGAGCGTTATTTATGGCCGTGTTATTCCACAATGAATCGCCGTACGCGGCATATCCAGCGACTCCAACTCCCAGAATACATATTATGAAAATGATAGCCGTCTGTTTGTGCCGGTAAGATAGGGACATACGACATAATTATATAGTAGAAATGCTTTATACGCTGTGTTTTCTGTGGACAGTGGCTCTTGACGCAGGTTGAGCTTTTTATATTCAGGTCTGTGGATACTACGCATATAAAATACATGTTAGTATTAGTATCAATATGAAAAAACAAACTTTAGTTATTATATTGGTCGCTACATTTTTACTTGCTTCCTTGACTAATACTTATGCCGCTGCCCCTCTTCCTTTTGGTGGAGTGGTTACCATGATTCAGCCATGCAATACTGGTTTGTTAGTGTATGTTCTGACGCCACTGACGGGAGTTGTGCCGTTTATGTGGCTTACAGGTGAGTTGCCATTTTTGTCTTACATACCCCCACATCCAGGCCAATGGTTGCTAGGATTGACTGCCGCCGTCCCAGTCCCTTGTGTTCTAGGGACTGTCCCTTATGGTGCAGGGTTACCTATTCTCATGCATGGCTCAAGTCTGTAATTTCCATAATTACACAGCTTTTTCTAGTTTAATGAATTGTATCCGGCAATCTCAAGCCACTGTTCCACTTTCAGATCCTCTGCTCTTATTTTTGGATCCAGTCCCAGTTTTTTCCAGATAGCTTCAATCCCCATTTGACCAAAAATCACTTCCAAATTTCGGGCCAAGAACTTTCTTTTGTGAGCGAAACTGGTTTTCACTAGTCTGAAAAATCTAGGAATATCAAGGTCTTTTGAGACATCGGGGAAATTTTTCGCGCGGAAAAGGTTGTCTGAAATATTCTCAATTGAAAGAATTGCCGAATCGACTGTGGGTGGTGGAGTGAATGCTCCCGGCGGAACCTCGGCAATTATTTTCGGTGTCCCAAAAGCTTTTACTGATATGGATAGTACACTTTCTTTATCATCTCTAGCAACGATCCTTTGAGCAACCTCTTTTTGGACCAATAGAACCATTCGATTTGGTCTCGGTTCATATTCGAGAAACTTTTCTAAAATTGCTCCAGTGATGTAATAAGGAATATTGGCGACGAGTGCATATTTGGATGATTCCAAAATTAAGCAATTTAATGATCCCGAGTGTGAAGGTTTAATGATTGAATCATTTGATGATTCAGGATTTTCAGATGAACTATTTTCGGATAATTGATCGGATTTGATTTTAGTTTTTAATATATTCGGATCCAACACATCCCCTTCAATGATTTTTAATGTTCCACTTTTTATTTCATTGAAAAAATCTTGCTCCAACATACCGACGGCTCGAGAATCTTTTTCAATTGCTATGACATTTGCTCCGGCGTCCAATAATGCGCGCGTCAAAACTCCAGTGCCGGGTCCAATTTCAAGTACTGACTCCCCTTTTTGTATGTGCGCGGCCAAAATAATCTGCCTCAACACATGCGTAGAGTTCAAAAAATGTTGCCCCAGAGATTTTTTTGCGAATAATTTCATTAATTATAGTAGTTGATTTATGAGATAGCACAAGTAGCCTACATCCCTAAAAATCAATAAATAACGCTTTTGCTCCAGTTGGTTTTTCCGGAGGAGCTTGTTCTTCTATCAAATCTTGTCCAATGTCAGAGATAAATTCCGAAGGGGTATTTACTCTTTGCGCCCCATAGACTGTGCGAATCAGGGTATGACTCAAATGTACCTTGTTTCGAGCGCGCGTCAATGCCACGTAGAATAGGCGTCGCTCTTCCTCGGCCTCCGCTGAGCTAATTCCAGCATCATCAAGGTGTTTGAAAGGAAAGAGGTCCTGCTCCAATCCGGCGATGAAAACTTGGTCAAATTCAAGGCCTTTTGAGGCGTGGACAGTCATGAGTTTTACTGCATCCCGATCCTTTACCAGATCGTCCTGGTCGCTGGCAAGCGCGGCATTTTCAAGAAATTTCTCGATGCCAGGGAAAACAAAGTCCGACCTTAAGGTCGGACTTTGTTTTTCCTCATCATACTGCGCCGCGACGGTCACCAATTCCCTGATGTTAAGCAGGCGTTCTTCATCCTCCGCGTCGCCACTCATAAGTAATTGTTCCATTCCAGTTTCTTTGATGACGAATTTTACCACTTCTGATGGTTTCTTTTGCCGGATTTCCAGTTGGATATCATCAAGGAGTTTCCAAAAACCATCAATTTTGATTTTCATGGTCGGCGGCAGCAGTTCCGGTCTTTCAGACATGATCTTGGCAACCGTCGCTTTGCCTATTCCACGTGCTGGTACATTGATGATTCGGCCGACATCACCCCAAGATTCCCTGTTCAAAGCTGCGCGAATATACGACAGAACATCCTTGATCTCTTTCCGCTCGAAGAATCTCACGCCGACTAGTTGATAGGGGATGTTTTTCTTAATGAATGCTTCTTCAATGGCCCGTGATTGAAAATTCGCGCGATATAGGACCGCGATATTCCGTGGCGGTATCCCTTTTTCAATCAAATCACGCGCAGTGTCGGCGATATTTCGCGCCTCATCAAGTTCCGTATACGAAGCATTAAGTCCAATTTTTTCCCCATCAATGTTGTCAGTGTACAGTGTTTTCTTTTTTCGCAACAAATTCTTCTCGATTACGCTATTTGCCGCGGCCAGGATGGTTTTTGTCGAACGATAATTTTTTTCCAGAGCAATGATGGCTGTTTCGGGATAATCTTTCTCAAAATTCAAGATATTCTCGATTGTTGCCCCGCGCCAACTGTAAATATTCTGATCCACGTCGCCGACCACGCAAATATTTTTGTGCGTTCCGGCCAATAATTTTGTGATTACATACTGAACCTTATTTGTATCCTGATATTCGTCTACGTGGATATATTTCCAGATGTTTTGATAATGTTTTCGAAGGGGTTCATTTTTGGCAAGCAGTGCGACAGTTTCTGAGAGGAGGTCATCAAAATCCAAAGCCTTTTCTTTTGTCAAAATTATCTCATATTTTTCCCAAATTTGAGCTGCCAATTCCTCCATGTAACTTTTTGTCGCATCAAAATACTCGAGTCGACTGATATTATCTCCCTTGGCTCGCGAAATCATGTTGAGTATTGTTCCAGGATCGAATTGTTTTGGGTCAATGGAACACTCTTGCATGGCTTGTTTTATCGCTCGACGAGAGTCGGAACGGTCGAAAATAGTGAAATGTTTGGTCAGGCCAAGTATAGCCGCGTTTTCTCGAATAATATGCACACCCAAAGCGTGAAAGGTACTCACAAAAGGACGCTCTCGTATTGAGATAGGTAGATTCAGACTCACGTCTTCGGTGAGCAGGTTCTCGATTCGGTCCCGCATTTCTTTTGCCGCTTTGTTGGTGAAGGTTATAGCCAAAATATTGGATGGGGATACGCCTTTTCTGATCAAATTGAGAATACGATAAGTAATAACCTTGGTTTTTCCCGATCCTGCCCCAGCGACGATCAAAACTGGTCCTTCTAGGGTATTGACTGCCTGTTGCTGAGCTTTGTTGAGGGTTGTCATTTGGTTAGTGTATCAGAAAAACTCAAGATGGACCCATAATTGTTACAAATTTATCCTTAGTCAGTTTAATTATTGGTTTGAATATTCATACTTTTTGTCACATTACTTGACATTAGAGCAAGTTTTGTGACTGTGTATATCTGTTATTGACAATGCTTCTCTACCTGCTACTCTGGATAAGTACCCTAACTGGTATATGTGCTAATGTGGCTTTACAGAGCCACTTATGCTTTATAACTGGGGGCACCGCGCGAAGGACAGACTGCCATGGTTGACTTGCAGAAGTGAGATATATGTTATGCAATTTCCGTCCCTATCAACAACAAAATACTCAACTGCTTCCAAGCGTCTCGTTATTTGGACAGCGGCTTTTCTGTTATTTGTGATTGGAATATTGATGTATTCAAAGACCGCTCACGCCGGTCTTATTTCGTACATGCAAACTATGTTTGGCGGTGGTCGTGTTTCCGCCAAGGTCATCCAAAACCAAATCTACTCCGATTCGCGAAATTTGGCGCTCCTTCATTCGGCGGTTAGCTATGATCCAAATCCGGAAAAGCCATCAGGAGTTTCTCCCGTCGTGGGTAATACACTTGTGGCCGATGCTGTCTTATCTGAAGCCGTTGAAGATACGACAAGCACTCAAATTAGTTCGTATACAGTGCGTGATGGAGATACGATTTCGGGCATCGCAAAGATGTTTGGTGTTTCTGTCAATACAGTCATGTGGGCCAACAATATAAGTCGCGCATCAGCTCTTCGTGTCGGTCAGGACTTGATAATTCTGCCGGTCACCGGGATAAATTATACCCTTCAAAAAGGAGACACGATCAAAGGTATCGCGTTGAAATACAAGGCTGATGTTGATGAAATACTTCGATATAATGATCTTTCTTTAAATTCCACTCTCATTGTCGGACAAAACATCATTATTCCCGACGCAGAATTACAAATAGTTGTTCCAACTAAAGGCGTAGTTAAGAATAATCCCGCGCACAACACAAACGGTCCCGATTACGGAAATTACTATATTCGTCCGGTTCAGGGCGGCGTAAAAACCCAAGGACTTCATGGATATAATGGCATAGACATCGCAAGTCCTGTCGGTACGCCGATATATGCTTCAGCCGCCGGAAAAGTTCTTGTCAGCATAAGCGGTGGTTGGAATGGCGGGTACGGGAATTTGGTTATCATCTCGCATGACAATGGAACCCAAACTTTGTATAGCCATCTCTCCAAAAATCTTGTTAAGGTCGGTCAATATGTGGAACAAAATCAAAGGATTGCCTTTATGGGAGCGACCGGCAAAGTAACTGGACCACATCTGCATTTTGAGATTCGCGGAGCGAAAAATCCATTCTGAACAAGCGAAAAATAGATCCACCTCTCAGATATTTTCACGGTATTGAAGTGCTTCGAGCACGAATTCTTTTTCAACGCAATCTTTGCCAGCCAAATCGGCGATAGTTTGAGCGACTTTGATGACTCGATGGAACGCTCTGCCAGACAGGCTTAATTTCTCAGCTGATATTCTAAGGATATTTCGGGCGGATTCATCAATTTGCACATATTTTTCAATATCTTCGGCACCCATTTCACTGTTGTAGTATATATGCCTGTCATGCGCGTGAAAGCGGTTTACTTGGCGCGTTCGGGCCGAAATAATTCGGGAGCGAATCGTCTCCGACCGCTCCGCCTCGTAATGAGAAGCCGCCAAACGATTATAATCAATTTTTGCCACAGAAATCCAAATGTCAATGCGGTCCATTATTGGTTTTGAAAGGCGTTGCCTATAGCAAGCTATGACTCTCTCCGAACAGGTGCATCCGGCGTCTTTGCCGAGCCCGCATGGGCACGGATTCATGGAGGCTATCAGCATGCATTGTGCTGGGAATGTGAGCGTGCCGCGTGCGCGAGATATGGTGATGATCCTATCTTCAAGCGGTTGTCTGAGAGCTTCCAATACATCCCGATCAAATTCGGGCAACTCATCCAAATACAACACGCCACGGTGAGCCAGTGTTATTTCCCCTGGTTTTGGAAAACTGCCACCCCCGATGATTGATGGATATGAAGCGGTATGATGCGGCGCGCGAAACGGAGGATGTGTTATGAGTTCTGATCCGAGCATTCGAGCGGCTGAATGTATACCAGTGACTTCTACGGCTTGTTCGTATGAGAGTCTTGGAAGTATTGAACGCGCACTTTTGGCCAGCATTGTTTTTCCGGTACCCGGAGGTCCGCACATAATAATATTATGCGCTCCTGCCATCGCTATTTCGAGACCTCGTTTGGCAGTCTCATTGCCACGTATGTGTGCCATGTCCGGCTCATATGTTTGAGTTTCTTCATTTTCCGGTATGACCGCGTGAATTAATGGCTTGAGATGCTTCGCGTGCACGCAATGATCTATGATGTCACGCATAGAAGAGATGGCATACAATGTCATATCTTGCACCAGTGAAGCCTCGGTACTGTTGTCTCTTGGTATAAACGCCGTGGTGAATCCATGCTTTTTCGCTTGACACAAAATGGGCAGAATGCCGCTGACTTTGCGCACACTTCCGTCAAGTGATAATTCTCCCAGGAACAGTTTTCTCTCGGCGTCAAGTTCTAGATGTTCGGCGGCCGAGACATAGGCCAACGCCATGGCCAAATCGAACGAAGGTCCCTCTTTGCGCATATCGGCCGGGGCCAAAGATATAGTTACTTTTTGATTTTTTTGTTTTGGCGATATATACCCACTATTTTTTATCGCGGCCGATATCCGGTCCTTGGCTTCATCAATGGCACGATCGCCAAGTCCGACGATGGAAAATGAATGAAGACCATTGGAGATGTCTATCTCAATGGTTATGATTTCCATGCGCAAGCCGATAAGTTGAGCGCTATAAGTTTTTGTTATCGCCATACCCAAACAATATCAGAGAGCGATAAAGAAACGCTGAAGAAGCGATAAAGTTTTGCTGGAGTTGTCTTTTCAGGTCCAATTTACACGAATATTTTCAAGCGTGATGGTAAATAAATTAAGGATGCGTGTGTTTGATTGAGATTCTAGCTGAAGGATTGGCCAGAAGGCGGTCTTCCTCAATCGGTTTTCCGCAAATTTCACATATGCCGTACGTCCCTTTTTCTATGCGTTCAAGAGCCGCGGAGACTTCCGTTAGCTGTTTCTCGAGCTGGTCGACAATACCCGTGTTGTCTTCCAGCTCCTCAAGCTTATCTGCCACCTCATTTTCGTCGGCTGCGTCTATCTCCATACTGCCAGTCGTGGCTTCCCAACCGCCGGCGCTTGATGGGTCACGGTGACCGATACCTCCCAGCTGACTTTCCAGGTCGGTTTTTTCCGAGAGCAGTTTCTTTTTTGCCTGTTCGATCATTTTTATATTCATGGGCATATCCTATCTTATAAAAGATTGTTTTTCAAGCTTGTTTAGTATTTCAATCAGGGTTGATTCTTTTTTGGTAAAAACCAGATGGGTATTGTCTATGAATGAATACAGGAACAAAATCTCTCCAGTATCGGCGCGGAAAGCACGCACATCTTTGTTTTTGATGATGCGGTCCTCAAATCTTCCTCTGATAGTCAGGTATTGTCTAAGCGGCTCAACGATCTCCACAGTTGAAGACCCTGTGGTATTTGTTGATGTGGCGAGTATCAAGATGCTGGTGTTTGTGGCCGTCGCCGTGCCTGCTAACGGCAATATAGAATCAATGCCGATGAGCATATTGTTAGTTGTTGTCGAAATCGGAGTTGGGTTGTTGGATATGCCGACTATCGTGTCAGAGTACAAGTATTGTCTAAGGTCATCGGCCATCACTCTTTCCCATTGCAACATGCCGGCAAAAGCATTCTGGAAGAAATTTGTCGTACCCACAATAAAAATATTCTTATTGTTATTTATATCGTTGTATACTCCGAACATCCAACTCTCAGCCAGTGATCGAGACAAAATATCAGGAGCGTTGATTTCAAATGTTTTGATTATGTCGGGCGCTGAAACGCGGCTGAGGGATCCAGTCGCGTCTTTTTTGGTGATGATGAATTCAATGATCGTGTCTGGTGTTCGTATTCCACTGATTTCATTCAAGATATGTCGACGAATTGACATCGGATTTTGGTTGTCTATCGTTATAACGATTTGGTCTACAGATGGAATGAAACCAGGGGTCGCTTTTTGCGGTTGAACGGCCGGAATTATCGGGGCCAAGGCGCTATTGCTGTAGAGATAATATGCGCCATACGCTCCGCCAACAAGTAACAGCAGACCAACAATGGTCATCGTGATTTTTCTTCCAATATGACTCGGGACCTCGTCGCTGATTATTTCGCTTCCCTGTTGTTTTTGACTTTCGGCTATGGCAATGGAAGCAGTTGATATTTTTTTGTGTGACATTACTTCGGCAACGTCACTTTCGTAAGTGCGTACGGGTTTGGCTATATTTTGAGGTGTGGCTTCCGGTATTTGTCTGTTTTGTTGAGGGATTTCAGGGACTTTGGCAAATTGGGTGGGTTGTGCTTCTGGTTTTTGAGTGGGAATTGGGATGAGACTGGGAGTTTGTTTTGCAGAAAAGTCTTTTGGCGCGGCGACATTGGCTGTCTCTGGTTTCACAAACCCCCGATATTGCTGAACGCCGGCGACTTGTGTGGCCGGAGCAAAAGGGCTTGGATCAAATGTGCCGATTTTCTGGTCCAGCAGTTCAGTTTTCGGTTGCGGTGCCGGTGATTTTTGCGGTGCCGGTGTTTGTTTGATGAAATCTTCGCTTGATATGGGAGAAATACTGTCTTCTGAAATGTCAAAAATATGTTCGGCTGAATTTCCGCTACCATTACCGACCGCTGGTTCGTCGGGCGGTTTGGAATTATTTGGTTGAAGATCTTGTAGATCCATCGTCTAACATTATAGCTTACTAGTACCTCTTCTTGAAGTCCTTTCTATGTCCGTGATCACCCATTGGCTTGGGCATTTCTTCCTTCTTGGTGAAGAAATCAGGATTTGCGGACTTGATTGAAAGATTTAAACGACCCTTGTCATCAACTTCTTTGACCATAACAGGGACTTTGTCGCCTTCTTTGAGGTAAGTTTCTACGCGTTCAACTCGGAATGGTGCGATTTCGGAGACATGGACTAGGCCTTCGGCATTCGGACCGATCTTCACAAAAGCGCCAAAGTCCATGAGGCGCACAACCTCCCCGTCGTATTTTTCTCCTGGCATGTATTCGCGTGTCATATTGAAGATAATTTCTCTGGCTTTAGCGGCGGTCTCGTTTTTACCGGTAATGAATATTGAACCGTCATCTTCAATGGTGATGTCATCCACATGAGTCACATCGCGAATTTCGTTTATAGTCTTGCCACCGGTACCGATGACTAGGCCGATTTGTTCGGGTTTGATCTTCATTACGAGGATTTCCGGAGCATTTGGTGAAATCTTTTCGCGCGGAGCTGGAATTTCTTTTTCTATGACATCCAAAATCTTGAAACGGGCGACTTTCGCTTTTTCAAATGCCTCAACCAGTATTCCGAGTGGAATCCCTCCAACTTTTACATCCATCTGAACCGCTGTAATACCTTGTCGTGTCCCGGCAACCTTGAAGTCCATGTCGCCATGATGGTCTTCAGGTCCTTGTATATCGGTCAAAACTTTATAATCGTAATTTTCAACTGCCCCCTTCCTTGCTTCCTTGCTTCCTTGCTTCCTTGCTTTTTCTTTCATCATCAAGCCAGAGGCAATCCCAGCCACCGGCGCTTTGATCGGAACGCCACCGTCCATGAGCGCCAGTGTTGAACCGCAAACCGAACCCATGGAGGTGGAGCCGTTTGAAGCCATGGCTTCAGAAACGAGGCGGATTGTATATGGGAATTTGTCTTTGTCAGGGATGACCGCGGTCAACGCTTTTTCCGCCAGAGCGCCGTGGCCGATCATTCGGCGGTTGGTACTGCCGACGCGGCCGGTTTCACCGGTTGAGAATGGTGGGAAATTGTAATGGTGCATAAAACGCTTTTTTTCTTGGACAATCAGACCATCAATTACTTGCGCGTCGCCAGGACTGCCGAGCGTGAGAGCGGAAAGAATATGCGTGCCGCCGCGATAAAATATGCCTGATCCATGGAGAATAGGCGAAATTCCCCCAGCCTTGGCGAATAGCGGACGAACTTCATCCATACCGCGTCCATCCGCGCGTTTGTCGTTCCTGATCGCCTCGTCATGAAGCAAATCATTGACCGCTTCCTCAAATATTTCTTGTGCCATGCCGATATTTCCCTCTGGCATTTTCTCTGTGAACAATTTGGTCCACACACCTTTGATTTCGTCAATTCTTTCATGGCCAGGTTGGTTGCCTATGACATACTGCTTTAGCCGAGGTTCCACCTCGGTATCAAAGAGTTCCTGCGTTCCAGGAGTCGGCTCAGGCAATGTCACCATCACCTTAGGTTTACCGATTTCAGAAATAATTTTATCCTGCCAGACCTGGACCTTCTCGATTTCTGTTGACGCGCGAGTCAGAGCTTCATTCATAATCGTCTCATCAACTTCTTTGCTAGCCACTTCTATCATATTTATCATGTTATCTTTGCCGCAGGCTACCATTTCCATGACGACACCCGCCTCTTCGCGAGCTTTGAAGTCCGGATTGATTAGCCAATCTCCGTTTTTGCCGACGCGCACTGCGGAAACAGGTCCATTCCACGGGATATCAGAGACGCCCAAAGCAAGCGAAGCGGCGATGACGGAAACCACGTCGGGGTCGTCTTGGTCTATTGAAAGTGTTGTTATAATAACCTGCACCTCATTGCGGATTTTTTGGTTGAATAATGGGCGAATAGTACGATCGACGATCCTTCCAGATAGAATTGCTTCTGTTGATGGCCGGCCCTCTCTGCGGATGAATCGCGAACCGAGGATTTTACCGGTGGCGTAAAACCTTTCTTCATAATCAACGGTCAATGGGAAGAAGTCTCCATCTTTCAAATCGCCCATCACGGCAGTGGCTAGGACGGTGGTATTACCATAGCGAAGCATGACCGAGCCGTTGGCCTGATCTGCAAGGTCGTTGAACTCTGCGGTCAATGTCTTGCCGCCGACTTCAAGCGAGTATTCTTTTTTGTTCATAGTGTTTGTCCAAGGTTCGACCTCGGAATTCGCCCCAAGATTTCAGCTTTGAATGAATCGCGCAACAGCGAGTGCCTTGCGGCGTTTCAAATCTGCCTATCCGGGGGCGAGTTAACTTGTAAAGTGCTGGGTGGACAGCGGAGGTACTGTAGCATGGTTTTTTGGGTTTTTCCACTGGTTGCTTATATATTAATATTCAGGTATAAATCAAACAAATCTGAATTTTTTACAATGAATGCTGAAATTATCATCCCAACAGTTATTTTAAGTGCTGACCGGTCGATGGTCTATAGACCGCCAATACGGATTCCAGAATGGGCTGTCGCTTGGGTATTTCCAGAGCTTCAACAAGTTGCTAGGCCAAAACTTGATCTTGGAAGGGTCACTTGTTTTTCTGAGTATTTTGTTGAAAAGGAAATTGTTCCCGGCTTTGAATTTTTCGAGCATCTCAAAAAGATGTCACTAATCAGTCGGTGCCTCAATTTTCCTGACGGCGTGTCAATTGCGGCTTATGAGTATTGTTGGTATGAGTTCAAAGCTAAAAGAGTTTTTCTCTGGCAATCGGTTGTTCACGATGGCCACCAGAATCTCTTTGTGCCGTGGGTTCAGAATATTCGAGGTCAGATGCCGATTATCTACTGGCATTTGCTCGAACGTTTTTTCAGTCCTGGCTACAACATCAATGTGAAAAATAGTTTGGGCCTTCTGGTTTGAATCTGTCGCTTGCACCCCGCGCTCCTTTGCAAAAACAGAGGCGCGCGGTTTTTATTTTACCCTCTTCAACGCCTTGATCACCTCATCGATAGGAACTCCACCTTTTCGGATCTTCGTAAAATCAATCACTGTTTTCCATTTACCCATTATTTTGCGATCGATACTGACAACTTTTTTGTTATTCAAGTTTTTATTCATCTATAAATGTAAAATTAAGATCGTTTCCCATTCAGTTTTTTATTCTCTACGTTCTTCAAATAATTCCCCTTCGAAACCACCGATCTTCCTAGTCTTTCCTCAAGCTTCTTCCGTGCTCCACCGGCAATGTCACCGCCTGCTTTGGCGTCAGATTTCAATTTAGGTAGACCCTTTGAGTCTTCGGTGCGATGAATCTCTGTGGTTGCGCGTTCACCGAGCATGTTGAATATGAGTTCAAAATCATCCATGTGGTCGCGGAGATTTTCTCGTTCCAACCCCTTCAATTCTTTGTATTCTCTTGGAGTAACGCCGAATGTTGCCTTGGAAATTTCGGCAGTCAAGATTTCGTAGTCTTTTGCCTCTTGTGCGCCGCGGTTCTTCCGTTCGTTTGTTAATTCTTCACGGATAACTATGCCTCGCATGCGCTTTTCTATCCAAGAGTCGCTGTAGCCTTTTGATACATATAAGGCGCGGGTGCGTTTGGTTGCCAATTCAGGGTCTTCAATATCTTGGATACGTTCGTAGCCGACTCTTGCTAGCCAACGTTTGATCGATTCTACCTTGGGAGATGGTATGGATTGAACAATACGAAACATGGCTTAGGTATTGGCGCAGTCAGTTTCTCGCATTTTACCGTCGGGAGCTTCAAGTTTCAACTGTCTACAAATTGTAGACAGTTCAATTCCATCTTCCAATTTAACCCTTGTTTTCATTGCATTCCAATAAACACGCGGGTTTTCACTTTCTGTAAGAGATTTGATTATGTCGACAATAGAAAACCACCATTCGTCGTTGTGAATGATTCTACGTATCCCAATCCCCCTAAATAATACAATCTTGGTATTTTCCATCCCCCAATTGTATCACCCAAAAAATTCTTGGGAACTTCCGTGACACTATTTTTTATTTCGCAATGCTATGTTTTATGAAAAATACGGACCGAGCGCCCGTATTTTTCAGTTGTTAACAAGTTGTAAACACCTTCTCCTACCTCCTCCCTCCCGTCCTCAGCAAATATTTGCTCGAACTCTCATCCAAATCCATAAAATGGTCCGCGACCTCGATGAGTTTTGCTGAAGTAGATTTGCCGAATGAAGCCACCTCTACCTGACAGCCCTGATTCATCTGCAGATATTCAACAAGTGGGCAAAAATCGCCGTCGCCGGTAATGAGGATGACCGAATCTAGTTTTGGCGACAATTTGACTGCGTCAATAGCTAGCCCAACATCCCAGTCGGCCTTTTTGGCTCCGGAACTGAAGATCTGCAGGTCTTTGACTTTGGTTTCAATACCCATTTTGGTGAGTGCGTCGAAAAAGGCGTTTTCTTCGCCAGATTCGGTGGCGATGACATAGGCGACGGCGCGGACGAGCTTGCGGCCATCCATGGCGTCTTTGACGATTGCCCCAAAATTGACTTTGGAGTGATAGAGGTTTTTGGCGCTATGATAGAGATTTTGCGCGTCAATGAAAATGCCGACGCGTTGTTCTTTGTGTTTGATTATTGACATGAAAATAGATGAGAAATGTAAAATTGACCTATTAGACGAATCTGCTGATTCGAAAGCGCAAAGTTACATTTAAAATAGATTAAGCAACGTATTAAAAGATTGTTAATGGAAAGAACTATACACAAGTGTACACGCTAAAGAAGACATTGAAAAGTCCATATCGCATAAACTGAAAATGCAACTCAACTTTGCACTTCACACTTTTAACTATTTCTTGAGGTCCAACTTCTTGATGATACTAGAATAACGACGAGGGTGGTTTTTCTTCAAATAAACGAGGTGAGTCTGGCGATCGGCGACCATACCGAGAAGTCCGCGGCGGGAATGGTTGTCTTTCTTGTGCTTCTTGAGATGGTCGCTCAGTTCGGTAATCCTTTTGGAAAGCAAAGCGACCTGAACCTCGGCAGAGCCGGTGTCCTTGGCGTGAACCGCTGTTTCCTTGATGATTTTGATTTTTTGTCGCGTAGTTAACATCGTTGGAACATCATAGCATGAATAGGGAGAGGGCGCAAGGCGATTAAAAATGTCGTTTAACATAAAGAATTCAGCCCGACCAGTGTCCCCATAAGGTTCACAGGCCGGGCTTTTTCATGAAGTATTGATTGAAATTTTGTACTTATCCAGACTCAATCGACTGACTCAATCCAAGTGGCTTCAAGGATTGCTTTTTTAGGGTTCTAAAGCTTTTGGGCTTTTGAATTATTAATACTTTTATTTTAAGCTATATTTTTCATATACATCGCGAAAAATATGCAGAATCTCTCGTAAGTGATTCCCTTTCACTTCTCCATGCTACAATGTACCCATGTCGTACAATATCCGAGACCTCAAACAGCAGTTTTTGGAATATATCGAGATCGAACGCGGCCGGTCGGTAAAAACAGTGCGAAACTATGATTTTTTCCTTTCCAAATTCCTCAATTTTTCCAAGATCAAGATGCCCGAAGACATCACTACCGATAAAGTCCGCGAGTTTCGTCTGTGGTTAAATCGTCAGCCTGGTTTCAAGAGCCCCACTGGCATCCAGACACTCAAAAAGAATACTCAAAATTATCATCTGATTGCCCTGCGCCTATTTTTGAAATATCTAGGCAAGCGCCAAATCAAATCCTTACCTCCGGACATGATTGAGCTTGCCAAAGTCGGTCAGCGACAGATCGATGTCATAACAGCCGAAGAACTGAAACGATTGTTGAATGCTCCTGATGGTGATGACCTTGCTTCTTTGCGAGATCGCGCCATGTTGGAAACACTTTTTTCAACAGGATTACGTGTAGCCGAACTCTGTTCCCTATCTCGAGATATTGATTTCAATGCCGATGAATTCTCCGTTCGTGGCAAAGGCGATAAAGTTCGAGTGGTCTTTCTTTCACTTGAGGCAAAAAAAGCCCTCAAGAAATATTTGGAAAAGCGCACTGATATGGGCGAGGCTCTTTTCGTAGAGATTAGTGAACGCGTGAAGAAGGCAAATCCCAAGAATAAAAAAAGTGACCTGGATGTCGGCGATACCCCTCTCACCACTCGTTCTGTTGAACGTATTGTCAAGAAATATGCCATCAAGGCCGGGATTTCCAAGAAAGTTACTCCCCACACTATTCGTCATTGCTATGCTACCGACCTTCTAGGTAGTGGTGCCGATATTCGCTCAGTTCAGATGCTCCTAGGGCATGCTAATATCAATACGACGCAGATTTATACTCATTTGACGGATACTCAACTAAAGAAAGTCCACCAGCAGTTTCATGGGAAGAGGAGGTAGTTTTTTGAGCTGGAACCTTGGCGTTTGGAAATTTTTCCCTCTTCCCTTATTTCCCTCTTTCCTTCATACTATCCCCATGCGCCTCATCTCCTGGAATGTCAACGGCATCCGTGCAGTCATCAAGAAAGATGAATTTTTGCCATTCATCAAAAAATATCAGCCCGATATTCTCTGTTTGCAAGAAACCAAGGCTGAGCAAGGTCAAGCCGTGATTGATCTACCTGAATATGAAGAATATTGGAACTCGGCCGTAAAAAATGGCTACTCTGGTACGGCTATTTTCACAAAGATAAAACCAATGACGGTAATTAATGGTCTTCCGGACAAAATTTGCGCCAAATTTGGTCTGGCGGCCGATGAATATGGAGACCCACGTACCGAAGGCAGGGTGATTGCCGCGGAATTCGCTGATTTCTATGTAGTCACTGTCTACACTCCCAATGCCAAAGAGGATTTGAGTCGAATTCCCCTTCGCCATAAACGATGGGATCCTGCATTCCTGGCCTATTGCAAGGAACTTGAGTCAAATAGTTCTATAGGCTCACCACATGGCAAGCCCGTTATTTTTTGCGGCGATCTCAATGTGGCCCATACGCCTGATGACCTCGCTCGACCCAAAGAAAATGAAGGTCTCAAGGGATTTACTAGAGAGGAACGAGAAGGTTTTGATAATATGGTTGACGCCGGTTTCATCGACACTTTCAGGATGTTCAAAAAAGGCAATGGTTTCTATACCTGGTGGTCAAATTGGTCCAATGCTCGTGGGCGTAATATTGGCTGGAGGATTGATTACATTCTCGTTTCAAAAACCTTGAAAGATAAGATCAAAAAAGCAGAAATTTTGGATGAAGTGATGGGTTCGGATCATTGTCCAGTGATGGTTGAGTTGTAATTTTTCAATTATGTCGCTATCTCATTCTTACCTTGTAGTTTTTTGAAATCTAGTTGTCTAAATCCCAAACTCTGTCGCGTTACTCCAATCCATCTAGAAACTACCCAAAATCATTGGGTAGTTTTACGTTGTGGTTGAGCCGTAATATGTAAAATTCGGGAAAATCTGGTGTAAAGAAAAGCCGCGTTAAGCAGCAATTTCAGATGGAAAAAGTGTCAACGCGGCTACTAGTGAAGTCGCGAAGAATGAAAGAGCTTGGGTCCACAGACCCGGCAGATTCAAATGGTGAATCTGGTGCGTCCTGATGATTCCTAAGTTGACGGTGTGCACTGTATCTTAAAGAAAGTGCTCTCCCAAAGGAGGCGTAATTGTGTTTGAGACAAGTACACCGTCATATTCCTAGCAACTATTGGCCGCAAAAATTTCTTCGCGCTTCTAAGTGTGAAGCCTACCCTGAGTTTTAAGGATCAAATGTTTGTTTTGATCGCAGGAAAATGATACTAAAACTTATTCTGATATTCCCATTACACAAACTCCCCAGAAATTTTTCGTATCATTTTTCTGCGATCACCTCGGATAACAAACGAGTCTACAAATATTGTATGTCCTTTATAAGTTTCTGTAAAGGACATAATTGTGGATAACCAGGTCTTTGAGAAATACATATAGGACAAGGTATTTTGCCGGACTAAATGTCCTTCAACACTCTGTTTTACTGCACAAAATGTTTCTTTCTAATCTCTTTGAGATTTTCCTCATCAACCTCTTCTCTCTTCTCTCTTCCTTTTTCTGCCAACTTGATGAGTTCATTTTCAGGTAATGTAAAAAGCTTCCTGGATTTTTCTTCCAAATATTTTATGGTATTTAACTTTGGGTTATCAAGCACTTCTTCCATGAGGGCATTCAGAATTAACCCAACCTTCGGTCCGGCCGAGATTTCACCTATCTCCATGATTCTCTTGCCATCAATCTTTAACATACCTACCGAGACTGGATCTCGGAGAGCCTCTTCAACCATAGATTTGTACTTACGGAGTCGGTATGGGTCGGCCTTAGGCCTTCCAGTACCTATTCGGTCACAAATACGAACGTTCATCAGGTCCCAGATGTTATCTTTGCCTACATTCACAATCATTCGTCTAACAGCTGAAAGTGTAATCATCTCAGTATCCGCAAAAAACATATGCCAACGTACAAGTTTAGTCACTTTTTCTGTTATTTCACGTGAAAATTTCATTCTTTGAAGTATTTTACGTGTTTCACGTGAACCAACTATCTCATGCCCATAGAAAGTAGGCTGTTTTGTTTCTTGTGAAACACCCTTAGTTTGGGGTTTAGATATGTCATGAAATAGGGCAGAAAGCCTTATTTCTAGGCCCCAATTGCTGTCTGCGGCGTGCTGTAGAGAGCGCAAAAGGTGTTCCCAGACCGTGAAAACATGGGCTTGGTTCTGTTGTACTCCAATTCCGGACTCTAATTCAGGTATGAAATATTTTAATAAACCAGTTTCTTGAAGGAGTTCAATTCCAAGTTTCGGAGCAGGAGACATGATTATTTTCACGAGTTCTTCGCGGATTCGCTCAATGGAGATTTCCTTTATAGTCTGGCTAAGCGATTTTATAGCTGAAAATGTGTCCTTTTCGATTGTGAAACCAAGTTCAACCGCGAATCGGACGGCTCTGATCATCCGTAGAGCATCTTCATTAAATCGGTCTTGGGCTCTTCCAACAGTTCTGATAGTTTTGTCCTTTATGTCCGCAAAACCACTATACAGGTCAATTATGTCCTTTATAGCTCCATTCGAAAGAGACACTGCCACGGCGTTGACCGTGAAATCTCGACGCTGGAGGTCGTTCTCTATCCTGTCGCTGAACTTTACCTTGTCTGGATGACGACGGTCAGAGTAATTCGACTCGAGACGATATGGTGTCACCTCGACATTCCGCAGAGTCAGGTCTTCCGTGACTTCATTGATCACGACGACGGTTCCGAAGACATTTTCATAGACGGTTTTCACGAAAAGTCCCTGGATTTGCTCCGGTGTGGCGTTGGTGGTCACGTCCCAGTCCTTTGGAATTCTCCCTAGAAACAGATCACGGACACACCCGCCCACCAAAAATGCCTGAAAACCCGCTTTTTCCAATGTCTCGACAATGGCGACAATCTCCCCGGGAATGGGGCTATTTTTTACGATTTTAGTAGGCATTGCAGAGGTATTGTAGTACAACTTGGGATTTTCCGCTAACTAAGCTAGTATGTAGAAGTTACGCTCGCACAAAATAATATACGCGCCCGTGGCTCAAAGGATAGAGCACTTGGCTTCGGACCAAGGGGTTGGGGGTTCGAGTCCCTCCGGGCGCACCATTCCACCAGTAGTTCTTTGAATGAGATACGATACCCACGCCGGATTACCTCACGGAGTCGTCCAAGATTCATGTGCATCACACCCTTTTGTCCAGCTACTGTAGACAATGTTCTTTGGGTAGCAATCGATTTGACCGGTATCATTCCTGAATGATCTATATCAGGTCTGCAATTCTGATGTCAAACGTAATATAAATTCGATTGTATTAGGTGTTTCATATATGCTTATGAAGCGCTTGAGATGTCGTATTACGAAAAAAGTTCTGCCAGTAATGTTGATATTTTTGTAAATTATTAGAATGTACGCTATACTCTCGCTTACAGTAACTTTGTGCTTGATTTTGTACTTCACACTTAGCACTTAGCACTTAGCATTTTGCACTTTTCATCGCGGGTATAGTTTAGTGGTAGAATGCGTCCTTGCCAAGGACGAGATGGGAGTTCGATTCTCCCTACCCGCACCAAGAAATGGGGACAAGTCTGTGTATAAGGGGTATAAAAGACAGAAAAAATGGCTTAGAATCGTGAAATTTGAGTCTTATATATTCACAGATTTAGTTAATCCTTATTTATAGGGCTATTCTAGCGGACTAAGTTTAAAAGTCAGGACAAATGTGTTGAGATTTGAAATTTAAGGAGGGATTAATATTCCGATGGTAATTCATACGCGGACAAAAGGGAATATAGGAGAAAACGTCGCCTGCACCTTCCTTGAAAGGAAGGGTTTCATTATCCTTGATCGAAATTATTCAAGAAAATGGGGAGAGCTAGACATTATTGGTCAAAAGGACGATGTCATTCACTTTTTTGAGGTAAAAAGTGTTACGGATAATTTTTCCAGCAATTCTAGTGGTCCAGCAGTTATCGGAGCCATTTCCAGGGAAATTTCCGACATAAAGATTACAAGCGTACACAAACCAGAAGAGAATGTTCATGGCCTGAAAATTAGGCATATTCGCAGGATGGTGGAAACTTATTTGGCTGAAGAAAAGTATGGACTAGACGTAGAATTCCAATTTCATATACTTTCCGTCTACATGAACGAGAAAACCCGCCGAGCTCGGGTAAAATGGCTCAAAAACGTGATTTTGTAGAAGGTATGTGCTAGGATAGGTCAATCACGAGATAGCGGAGCGTGGTGTAACGGCTAACATTTCTGTTTTGGGAACAGAAGACTCCGGGTTCGAATCCCGGCGCTCCGACAAGTGGTGAATTATGAATGTGTTAGTATAAGTATTGACCTATGATCAATGAACTGAGAATAATCCCTAATCCATAAAGTAATGTTCAGATCCATCTTTAATTTCTTCGATAAGTTTGAGGATCACATACGTGGTCGTTTGAGTCGTTCCCCAATCTTCTATACAATTATTGGTGGTGTGGCAATCGTGCTGTTTTGGCGCGGAGTTTGGCACACGGCTGATTTGTTGCAGGCCAAAGGTGGAGTACTCGGTTTCCTTTTTTATGAGCCGATCAATCTGCTTATTGTCGTTGGAATTCTTCTGGCCACAGGACTTTTCGTTTCTTACTTTATCGGCGACACGATATTGATTAGTGGTTTGCGTAAGGAGAAAAAACTTCATGAAAAAACCACCAAAGAGATCAAGGAAGAAGAAGCGACTCTCAATGACATAAAAAAAGTGGTCAAAGAACTCAAGCATGAGGTTGATGAGATCAAGGATGTGGTCGAAGAAGACCACAAAGTTCATCACGGGTAGGGGAAGTAGAAAACTGTACAAAATGCATTTGAGAATATATACTTTGTTCGTATGTATTCAAAAGATCTGAAAATCAAGGGCAAGCTCCTTCGTGAACAGGGTTATTCCTACGCCTATATTTCAGGGCGATTAAAAGTCGCAAAGAGCACCCTTAGTATATGGCTGAAAGATGTAAGATTCTTCCCGAATTCCGTCACGAAAAATAGTATAATTAATTCTCAAAAACAAGTTGTCCTTACTCGCAGAGCTGACAAGGCTAGATCCATTGAGGAGGCTGAAAGATACGCTGGGGATTCAGTGGGAAAATTATCTAGCCGAGATGTTTTCCTATTGGGGATAGGAATATATATCGGCGAAGGTAGTAAGGCATTTAACACTACTCGAATTGTGAATTCAGATCCGCGGATCATCAAATTTTCTCTTGCATGGCTTAAAAAATGTTTTGGTGTCAAAGCTGACAATATACGCATACGTTTGCATGTATATCCGGATACGAATTCGGAGAAAGCCGTCGCGTATTGGATGAAAGAGCTTGATGTGAGTAAAAAAGTATTTCAAACATCGTATGTAGATCGTCGTCTGAATAAAAAGAAAAGCCGGGCTGGAGTGTTGCCATACGGGACTGCTCATATGACAGTAGTAAGCAACGGAAATAAAAATTTTGGAGTCTTGTTACATCGAAAGATTCTTGCTACGATTGACCGTATTCTCACGATGCGGGATTAATTTAGTGGCAGAATAACACACTTCCAATGTGTAGACGCGAGTTCGATTCTCGCATCCCGCACAAATGATCTAAGGCGATGCCGATGAATAAGAATGACAATAAAAACAGCCCCCAATTTCTTGAGGACGTGGCGCCAGGAATTCATTTCGGCTATGGAGCCGTGAATAGCTCGGCTGGTTCGACGATGTGTTCTGCGCCGCCCATGATCATACTAGGAACATAGATAGTGACCTGGCGCCGACTCGAAACTTTTTTGATTAGGCCTGGCGCATACATTTTCAGATCGTCTTTTTTTTGGATAAGGCCAAGGTTATCCCACGCGACCCACTTCCCGATTTTTTGGCGCAAAGACAAGAGTGTCAGTTCCTGAAATGAACGCCACACAAAGTGGCTCTTACTTTTACGTTTTTTTATTTTCATAGATGTCCACCTAGAAAGGATACTATTACCAAATTTGTGAATAGTCAATTGCGTGCTCGAGAAATATGACCCTATGTCGATCCGGCGGTCTACTCTATTTGGTGTTTCACCAAAATAGCCTTACAATGTCTTACGTCAGCCAGTCCGAGACGCGGATGGGTCACAAATTAGTCATTAAAAATAAAAAATCATGCCAATTCAATTTAACAAATCTCTATCAAGAAGCTTCGGGAACCGGCATTTTCTTCTATGCCGTGGCAGTGATTAGTTCAGCAAATGGATATATTAGCACAAACGATATTTTCCTCGGCGACCGCATCGTTCCACAGAATATTCGCATCACAAATGGGGAAGCGGCAGTGAATTATGCCACGCGCAAATATAACGATCCGATGACTGCTGATCCGTCCGTTGGAGTAACGAAGTATTTGAAGATGGTGAATGGGGAGTTGGTGGAGGGGTAGGTATTCTACTTTCCTTCAGATGACTGTTCCCACATATACCAAAACCAAGTTCGGTAGCTCTCGGCTAGATTTTTGCTTCGAATTACGAAAATTACGATATTTTTGTCAGTTTTACCGAGAGTGACTCCTGTATAAGTAACTACAAAATCACCAAAAATATGAAGAGCTGAATTGGTCGAATATTTTTTTGGCAGAAAACGATACTTGAGGTCTCCTGGGAAGTGATTGGGAAAATTTGGCATTTCTGATTTTATTTCATTGTCAAAAAGCTGAATGAATTTTATTTTTTTCCTGTTTGCTTCCTTAAAAAAAGCCGTTCTTCCCGCATCAAGATTGGGATCAAACCAAGATCCCTTCGCGCCTATGAAGTAACTGTCTTGGCCCACACGCAACACATCTCTCCAAATATTCCTCTGACCTTCTAGACCTCTATAAATGTACGCTTCCTCCGGAGCAATGCTTGCTTGGAATTTCTTTTTCAATAAAGGAAGGATGCTTCTCAAATTTTCCTGTTTTTCCGCGAGGAGCTCCGTCAGCTTGTCAGGGTCTACGGCGTTATAGGTATTTTCTCCTTTGGAAAAAATCTGGAAACAAAGACCCTTGTTGATCAATCGTTGCATCACATCATAAGCGTTTCGGCGGTGAATATTGGCGTTCACGGCTATAGCACTGATGGAAGATTCACCACTTTCGATAAGAGATTCATATATCCGCGCTTCATTTGGGCTTAAACCAAGCTCTTCAAGTATTTTTTGATTCATAAATTGTGGTGGTAATAGACACCCTATGGTGGTATTGGCCACTCATAGACCATAATATAACATACCTGTCGGACAGTCAACCAATTAAAACCAAATATTATGAAAACTTCAGCATGTCTCTTAACGGCTATGTTTCTAGGTGCAATCGGTATTCAATCAGCCGAAAAGCCTGATGACTCATTGGCCTTCCAGCTTCGAATTCCAATCCATCTCCAGTTTACCGGTCTTCACACGAACAGTCTGGGAAGCTTCGGAATAGCGGCTTGGACCATCTTTTCTGACGTCACCGAAGAGGACAATAACACTGCAAACTTCAACGTTATCGGGTCTCTCTGGCAATACGGTGAAAGGGGAAGTTGGCTGGAAGTAATGGGTGGATACAAACGAACTGAAGATGGCTTCAATGACCCAGCTCTGGATATTCGCTTGTTTGATAGGACCGTTCCCAAAGTTAACATCGCTGCCGAGATCGCCTATTTTCCTCGTGAAGAGAGGAGGAGGCTCTATACTTGGCTGGCGATGGATATACCCATTTCATTGAGGAAGTATCAGGCACGAATCGGGCTCGAATCGGAGAACATCGTCTCCTGTTCTGGAAGGAGGGATTCTTTGGGTATTGGGCCTAGACTTGTTCTGCCTCTACCGTTTGTAAGCAAAATCTCACCCGCACTGTCATCCTCACTGACGACAACTTATCAGTATCGCAATGACCGAGATTTTGTGAGGTGTTATCTCGGTTTGACTTACAAGTTTGGGAAAAAGTGAAGTGCTGTTCCAAAGGTTTTTCTCAACCAGTTGCTGACTTCACGTCAGCAACTGGCTTTTCTTTTACCACAATGCCATTTTTTAGCCTTACTTCTAGGCGTGTATTGCTGTTGACTCTGTATTTCACATATGATACACTTTTGTCATAATTATGAAAAACAAGAATAACCTTATCGAACAGCTAAAACCCTTACCCCATTTTACTAAAGATGTTGTGTACCAGCTTGGCAAGCATCTAGGGCTTGAGGATTCTACGGTTGACACCTACATTAGCCGCTTCTTGAAGCGCAAAGAAATTTATCGTCTAAAAAATGGGCTCTATGTTTCATCTGATTTTTTCGATAAGAATAAGAATGATATTTCTTATTCATTTTACCTTGCCAATATTCTTCGCAGGCCATCATACGTTAGTTCGTGGACGGCGCTCCAGTATTACAATCTTACTACTGAAGCAATCTACGGAGTCACTTCGGTGACGCAGAAAGTTAAAAGAGACTACCAGACAAAGGCCGGCAGTTTTGTTTATCAGTCGATCGATAAAAAGTTTTTTTCTAATTTTTCTCTAGTAAACGGGAAATTTAAATTTTTCATCGCCTCGCCCTCAAAAGCATTGTTTGATTTGCTATACTTTAAGACCAATGAGTTCCGTGGTGTTTCGATCGGAAACGTTGAGGATATGATAAAAGAGTTGAGGATAGATTTTGAAGAGATGGAAGAGGAAGAGCAGACGAAATTTTATTCAATGGTCAACAAACTAAAATGAGTGAACAGATTAAAACAATTCTAAAAAGAAAACTTGATGATCTTGCCTCTTATGGTGAGATTGATGTAGAAACACGTCGTAACGCGCTTAAAGAGGATTTGCAGTTCTACGTCCTCAATTTTATTTATCATCATCCTGAATACAATAAATGGATTATGTATGGAGGCTCCGCACTCCGTATCATTCATGGTCTTGATCGAATGTCGGTTGATCTAGACTTTGAAATTTCACATTCTATAACGGAGAAATTCTTGGAAGAGGTGAAGAAAGAGATTGAAGACTATTTCAAAAACACTTATGGCGCAGGAACGGATTTCCTTACAATTAAAATAACCACGGGCAGGGGATTACTTCTCAAATTCCATGTCGGTGATGAGTTAAGCTCTGGGCACCCGTCGAAACAGGTTCATGTAAAGATAGACCTCAATCACTTTGTGGCACCGAAGACTGTGACGGAACGTAGACCAATAAACCAGGACCAGCTTTCTTTTGTAATTCTGACCTATAACATGTCAGCCCTCATGGCTAGCAAACTGGCTGCTATTTTCCTCCGAGGAACTCGCGGTATCGGCTCTGCTACATATGAAGAAAAAGGGCGTGATATATATGATCTTCTTTGGTACATGAACAAAAAGATTGTGCCTGATCTGGGCTATCTCGTAGCTAAGGAGATTGATGTAAAAGACCCACGCATGATCTTCGATAGGCTTACGCTTCAGATGAACAAAGTTAGTGATGATAATCTTAAGCAGGACCTATCACCTCTGTTTGTAAATCGAGGCTTTATTGAAAGATGGCTCAAAAATTGGCGTGAGAGTTACTTGCGACTTCTTGATGACTACAAAATTCGGACTGTAGTGGGTTTAGAAAGGATTGTAATTCATCAGGATGAGCCAAGTACAACCGCCATCACTTTTGAATATTTCTACAAAACTAAAGATGATAAGTTGTTTAGGGTTATGTACAAAATTGAAGACTATTTGGTTGCATTTAGTGATGATGTTTTACCCGTTGAACCTGATAGAAACATTGAAGAGAAGATAGGGTTTGTCACCAGTATTATAGGCGGTAAGCGAGATAGGTTAAATCGGTTTGCAACTCTGTTTTATCAGAAAACTGAAAAGTATTTCAAGAAAACAAACAAAATCGTGCTTGGCGATAATCTTGTTACTAAAGTAATCCGAATGACCGCCGACGGTTTAAATCAGAAAGAACAGATTCTCCTCAATAAGTCCACCCTATTATCCTGTGAACTCGATGACTTGTTGAAATAGCAAAAAACCGCCCTTAAGGCGGTCTTTGCGTTTCGGTGAGAAACCGAAGAGAAATAGAGCTATTTTACGGCGTCCTTGAGTGCCTTTGCGGCGCGGAACTTTGGAACCTTCATGGCTGGAACCTTGATGGCTTCGCCAGTGCGAGGGTTGCGAGCGTCGCGAGCTGCGCGTTGTTTGACTGAGAAGATACCGAGGCCGGCGATAGAGACCTCTTCGCCCTTCTTGAGAGAGTCAACGATGCTATTGATAGCTGTCTCAACTGCTTGCTCGGCCTGAACCTTGGTTCCTCCGAGAACTCCGTGAACTGCATCTACAATTCCTGCTTTATTCATTGTTGTATATATTAATTAATAATCGCTTGTAAGTGGTCTCGGCCCGCCGCTGCCTCGATGGGCGGAGCGGATCGAGTCTATAACCATGGCCCTAATTATATAGTAAGCCGTATTTTGAGCAATAGGGTGGGAAAAGTTGACAAGATGTTGATAAATATTGCTCTGTACTTACCTGGTTATCTCGCAAACTCTATCGTCCTCGTCTCCCGTATAACATTCACCTTGATCTCGCCAGGATACTTGAGATCCTTTTCAATCTTCATGGCAATCTCTCTTGCCATATTTTTGGCAGTTAGATCATCAACTTCCTCGGGCTTCACGAATATGCGTATCTCGCGTCCGGCTTGGAGAGCGTAGGACTTCTCGATGCCAGGGAATGAGTTGGCCAGAGCCTCAAGGTCGCCGAGACGCTTGATGTAGTTTTCAATATTATCGCGTCTGGCACCGGGACGAGCACCGGAAATGGCGTCCGCGGTCTGGACGATGCGAGATTCAATGGTCTCGTAAGGGTATTCTTCATGATGAGCTTGCATGGCCTTGATGACTTCTTCTGGAGCGCCAAATTTTTGCAAGATGCGGCGACCAATCTCGACATGAGTGCCGGCGACTTCGTGGTCAAGAGCTTTGCCTATATCGTGAAGGAGAGCACCAGCCTTGGCGACTTGAACATTGGCACCGAGCTCTTCGGCAATCATCCCGGCTATATGAGCCATTTCCATGGAATGTTGGAGAACATTCTGGCCATAGCTGGTGCGGAAATGGAGGCGACCGAGAATGAGTAGAATGCGTGGATCCAATCCGAGCACGCCACATTCATACGCGGCGGCCTCACCTTTTTCTTTGATGGTTTTGTTTATATCCTGTTTTGCCTTTTCAACCAAAGATTCTATCTTTACCGGCTGGATGCGGCCGTCTTTGATGAGTTCACGCAAAGCGATGGCGGCAGTATGACGGCGCACTGGATCAAATGAAGAAATGGTGATGGCGCCTGGAGTATCGTCAACCATGACTTCAACGCCGGTGACGCGTTCAAAAGCTTTGATATTGCGACCTTCCTTGCCGATAATTTTCCCCTTGACATCATCGCTTGGAATTTCAACCATAGTGGACATGATATCCTGCGTAACGGATGACGCCAGGCGCTGAATAGAAATGGCGAGAATATCTTGCGCTTTCTTATTGAGCATGTCTTCGCCTTGAGTGTCGAGTTTATTCATACGAACGAGCAAATCTTCTTCGCTGCGCTTTTCCACGATCTTCATGAGTTGGTCTTTGGCATCGTTGGCAGAGAGCTGAGCGATTTTTTCAAGTGCGGCTAGGCGATCAAGCTCGAGTTTGTCGGCTTTCTCGCGGATAGTCTTGATTTCAGCTACGCGGATCTTGATCATCTCGACTTCTTTGTCGATGTCAGTTTGGCGCTTGTCGAGTAGGTCCTCTTTTTTGATGAGGCGATCCTCGATTTGATGTATTTTTTCTTCTTTCTCTTTAATCTCTACTCGCGCGTCGTTGAGGGTTTTGGTGGCTTTGACTTCAGCGTCCGCGGTAATCTTCTTGGCCTCTTCTTTGGCGGCAAGAAGCATTTCCTTGATTTCAAGCTCCATGGATCCCTTTTTGCCAAGAGAGATGATCAGTCGCAGATAGTAACCAACAGCCACTCCGACGACTCCGGCGACGGATAGAAAGAGGGCAACTAATTTTAATGACATATGCGGTGTGGATCCGCCTTTGACGAGAACTATGGTGAGATTAACGTATGAGCTTGTGCCCGAAAGTTTGCGGGGTATGATGTTGTAACTCGATTCAATAGGGTGTTCATAAGTTGTTTTTTCACTAGAATTCCTTAAAAAGCGGTGTTAATTTAAAAATTGGTAACGATTGTATGATATAACTTATTTGGACGGAGCGCAAGTTGACTTGTCATTTTGCTTTTACTAGATATAAAAAAGGCACCATATCGTGAGATATGACACCAGTGATTTCAAAGTCGCTTGCCGATCATGAATATTGAACCAATCAAAAGAAAAAGGATGATTGCACTTGGCTCCGGTACGACTTGGATAAGGTAGAGTTGATCTGTCCGGAATCTCTCCGTATTTACCAAGATAAAGTCCTGAATAGTCCCTCCTGGTGCATCTGCTATCTCAAGCGGGTTAAGAGCATCGAGGCCCCAAGAGTAGAGTCCAGTTTGTGGAGCGGCAAAATTGGGTAATATGAATTGAAAGTTTCGACTTTCTCCTTCTGGTACCGAATACCAATCCGATGTATCGCTCGGATATGACACTGGTGAAATTAGATAGCCTTCAGCCGGAGATGTTACATGGTAATTACCATTCAGGAGTATGGTGGTGTGGCTATATAAGCCGTCGAAAATGTTGTAGTCTTTTCGAACAAATACGTCCATGTCCGTAGCCGTCAGGCTTATTATTATCGAGAAGCTTCCGTACTTACTGGGATTATTAACCGTTCCAGTGTAATCTGCTCGTAGATTGACCAGATCGAGCTCGAACGCCTGCGTCAGATTTGAGGCAGTGAGAAAGAGAACGAGGGTAATGCCGACCAGACCAACAGCGAAACTGCCAACCGAATGTCGAATTGCAATGTTCTTCATAGTTTATTTTCTCCCTTTGTTTTTTGGGAGACCTTTTTGTTTCTGTAAATCATCCTACAGAAGATTTTATATTTGTCAAGATTATGCTTTCATGCTATAGTGCTTGAGCAATTATTTTCAATAAAAATATAAAACCATGTTAATCCCAACCGTTATCGAAAAATCATCGTTTGGCGAACGCGCGTATGACATCTACTCACGCCTCCTCAAAGAAAATATTATTTTCCTGGGCGGTCCCATCGACGACCACATGGCCAACCTGATCATTGCCCAGCTGCTTTTCCTGCAATCCGAAGATCCAAAGAAGGAAGTTCAGCTCTACATAAACTCGCCTGGCGGTTCAGTGACCTCAACTTTAGCCATTATTGATACGATGAATCATGTCAAGAATGATATCTCCACTGTTTGTGTGGGTATCGCCGCTTCTGGTGCGGCCCTGATTCTTTCGGCTGGGACAAAAGGCAAGCGCGTAGCTCTGCCTAACGCCGAAGTTATGATTCATCAGCCGCTTGGTGGCGCCGAAGGACAGGCTTCGGATATAGAGATCAGCGCCAAGCACATCATCAAGACCCGCGCGACCATCAACAAAATTCTCGCCAAGAATACTGGCCAGTCACTGTCGAAGATTGATAAAGATGTTGATCGGGATTTCTTCATGGATGCCGAAGAAGCCAAGAAATATGGAATTATTGATCAGGTGGTCAATGGGAAGAAGTAATTAATGATTAAAACCCAATGATGCAATGATCAGATTCGGGCCGATTGGCCGCATTGATAATTGGAAACTTATAACATGCGTCTCTACCGCTTCTACATAAGCGAAATTATTGGCTCACGGAAAGAGATTATTATTCATTCAGATGAATTGGCGAATCAGATTTTGCACGTGTTTCGAATGAAAGTGGGGGAGAGCGTCATTCTGTTTGATGGTTCTGGTTTTGATTATGAATGTGTCATTGCCAGCTTCGGTCAAACTGACCAAAAATTAGTCACTTTCAATGTCGGGAGAAAAACGCTAAGCAGATTCATGCCTGCGTGTGAGGTTACTTTATGCGCGGCGGTGGTAAAAAAAATACTTTTGAATGGATTGTGGAAAAAGCCACGGAACTTGGCGTGACGAAAATAATCCCGATCATGGCCGAGCGTAGCGAGAAAAAGAATTTAAATGAAGAACGATTGAAGAAAATTGCGGTGGAGGCTAGTGAGCAGTCAGGACGGGGGACTGTGCCGGAGATTGAGGTAATCATCAGTCTGGAAGAAGCTGTTCAGCGGCTTCCCCGAGGTTCCACCTCGGTGGCATTCCATACCGAAGGTAAGCCATTACCCCTGCCTATCCGAGGTGGAACCTCGGTACTCTTCATCGGTCCGGAGGGCGGCTGGTCGCCGAAAGAAATCGAGATGTTTCACGCCAATAAAATTCCCATATTTACATTCGGAAAACAAGTTTTGCGGTCTGAGACTGCCGTAGTCGTTACCCTTGCGAAGATATTACTGTAAGTCGCGTGCCAATTTCAGTTAGCGTGGGATTTCATGAGGTTTTTGATTAAATTGTTTATTTTTGGTAAAGTTCAATCAAATAAAGATGTTTTTTATTTGTTCGACTCAAGAAAAACAAACACCTTCTCATTGGTCAGCACCGTTTCCGCATAGACAGCCGCACGCTCACGGTCGGCGTCTTTATAATGTTCAACGATGCGATTTACTTCCTCTTCAATTTCCTGAACTTCAGGTTTGATATTTTCTTTCTTGGCGATCTCATTCAGGATCAATTGCAGCTTGGCTTTCTTTTCAGCATGAGGTCTCCACTCGGCACGAAGTTCCTCAATGGTTTTCTTGGCGTGCTTCATGTAGTCCTCCAGCTTCACGCCCATCCGTTCGATGTCAGCGGAGAATTGCGACTGGGTCCGGTTGAGTTCGCTTTCGATCATCACATCAGGCAATTCGATCTTAGTTGCTTCGACCAGAGCATCGGCGATCCGGACGCGAGTTTTTTCTATGGCCTGATCGCGTTTCTGTCCGGCAATCATGTCCGACAACTTATTCTTGAAATCAGATACATCGGTAAAATCTCCCAAACCCTTGACGAATTCATCTGTAAGTCCCGGCATCGCAGCTTCAATAGCTTTGTCATGTTCCTCCGGCGTCATCTTGTCATGATTATGTCCTTCGTGAGACGCATGCTGTTTGCGAACGCGCAAGACTGCTTCATCAATATCTTTTTCAGAAACCTTCAAATCTTTCGGATCGGCTTTCTCGGCTTCTTTTTCGGCAATTTTCTTGTAATCAGGCAAAACAATTTCAGGTACTACTGAAGTCGTCGCCGTAAATTCCAATGGATTATCTTTGGCTAGCTTGGTAACACGGATCTCTGGCTTACCTATGGCGTCAATTTTTTCAGTAATTAAAATATCAATGTATGCTTTTGACAGCGCCAACTCAGCCATCTCTTCCAAGATTGCCATATCTCCAACTTTGGCCACGAGAATGTTTTCTGGAACCCTGCCTTTGCGAAATCCGTCTAACGTGATTGATTCATTAATGTGATTTATTGCTTCGGCGCGATATTTTCCCCATTCAGCTGCGGCAACCGAACCGGTGATCTCCACACGGGATTTGTCGAGCTTTTTAGCGATGGCTGAGTCGTATGATTTGGTTGTTTCAATCATGAAAATGAGTCTACACGGAAAGTTGGTCTGAAGCAAGAAAAACTCCCGGCAAGGGAGCTTTCTTTGTCTGAAAATTTGAATTATCGCCTAAAAATTTTGATCATCCAGGCCTTGGGTTGAAGCTTCGAGGTCAGCTTCAAGGGATGTTATATCGTCATTTGTGCTTGTGACTGATTTGATGGTTGTTGTTTCGGTGATTGTTGTGGTCTCGGTGGTCTCGTTCGCCATGGTCGAATCGGCTGGGACTTGTTGTTCATCGATCTTTGAAGCAAAGAGATACAAAGCACCAATGACGAGTATGAGGACAATAATCAATATGGCGACAATCAGCCCGGTATTTTTGTGTTGAGGTAGATTGTTTGTTTGGACAGTAGTCGAAGACGGTGTTGGTGCTACGGGCGACAATGGTTGTTGTGGTGTGAGTGGATCCATGGTTGTTGTTTATTAATATTAATTATTTATGGTGTTTGTAGTAGTCGCATTGCCTACACCCAAGGCTTTGGCCACGGCCCGGACCACATCAACTAGGGCTTTGTGGGCATCTTTGATGGCAATGATGGCGACATTGCCGAATTCACGAGGTTTGATGAGGTCAATAGCGGTGGCGGCCGCGGCACTGTCGGTTGATTCTACGGGTGTATAGGATTCCAGTTTTCTGACTGCATTTCCGGCGACGATTATTTTTTCATCAGCGATAATCAGAAGTCTCTTGGCTTCTATCATATTTTTGCCTTCGGAAGTGGATTTCTCAATACGAGAGTTGATGCGCTCACGGATCTGTTTCAAGTTATGAAGCGAAACATTGAGCTGTTTGATAATCGCTTCTTTGCGGACTTTAAATATGTCTAAGCGCATATCTTTACGGATTTCCCGGCGTTCCATAGTGCTGGAAGCCTCTCTGATGTTCTCCCGAGTTTCCTTGAGAATATCGCTGACATCTTCACGACGATCATCGCGAATGTCCTTGCGGACCTCGAGAATTTTTGGCTTGGTGGAAGAAGCGATCTTGTTTTCGAGGAGCTTCTTGTTCTTAAGTTCCAGCTCCTTTCTAGCGTTTTCGCCGTTGACGCGGAGCTGTTCGCGAAGAGCTGCCGGATTTGACATGCCGGGCTTTGGAATTGGAAGAGGTGTTTTGAGGCGAGTGTCAACGTTTGCCGAAGTCGACGAATCGACTGTCGTATCGCTAGCTCCTTCTTCGGCGCGCACGATTGCTGGCAGAACGGCGATGATGGCCAGAAGAACAATGGCATATAAGTAGTAGTGTTTTTTCATGGTTATGTTTTTATTGGTAAACAGCCGTGATTGCTCACGATAGTATGAATTATATCATGCTTTTGTATGTCGTGGAACTAGTCAAAAATTATTTTTGGTATAAACTTATGGCATGAATAACGAAATTCTACAGACAATCAGCTCGATTTTCGCTCTGATAGGCGTACCAGCTACGATAGCGGGCTTTATTTACGTAGGCCGCAAGCTACAAGTCCTCGATACTCTCGCCGAGGACATGGGGAAGGTGAAGCACAACCTCAAAGTCGTCACGGATTACCTTACTCGTTATCATCTTCGATTTGATCCCGGCAATCTCAAGGCATTGAGCCCTATCAGTCTGACTGACCAAGGCAATGATTTCATTAAAGAGCTTGGATTCGATGAGGTATTTGAACAAAACAAAAATGATTTCTTCAATTTCATTGATTCCGAGAACCCAAAATTCAAGTATGATGTTGAGTTGTCAGCGATAAAATCGGTATTTTCTCTGGCTGACAGGGATTATATGAGTTTCCTAAAGATTTATCTCTACAACAACCCGAGTCGCACCATCAACGATACAGCACCGACGCTGGGAATTTATGTGAGGGACAAGTATCTGGCGGAACATTCGGAGATCAAGGAATAAAAAAGTCCCACCATACTTGATTCGGGTGGGTTTGGGGAGTTGGGGAGAATATGACTGTAGCGACCTACAGTTTTCCCGGCCTTTTCCAATTCTCCTCTGCGAAGTAGCCAACAAACAAAGGGTGATGGAAACTGGAACGATTGACCCACAGAAGGAAGGGCTTGTCGATTACCAACGGTGGATCAGATGGTGTGCAACACAGCAGACGTATTCCCATAGAGGCTGCACTTTCGACCTTGGCTCCGAGCTCGTTCATCCTGAACTTGGTTTGCTGAAGAGCTTGCTCGATGACCCATGGTCCAGCGGAGCTTGTCAGTTTCATACCTTCCATCCAGGAAATATCAATTTCCCTGTTGTAATCAATCATCGGGAAGATCGCTCCATCGAATTCCATAGCCGGCTTCATTTCAGTTGAGATGACACCTATCAGCTCCAGCAAGTCGAACCCAACTGGTGGTTCGCTGAGGATGGTCATTGACACGATGTCTCCATTCTTCGCCTTGACTGAAAGTATGGGGTTATTGGAATGCTTTGACCTGAAGAAAGAAACACCAGCCTCCAGATAGACAGCAGGGTACATCCTGTTCCTGATGCTAGTAATCCTTCCCGGCTTAATCCACTCGAGAAAAAGCTTGAAGACGCTAGCGACACCGAAACTTTTGGAGCTCTTCTTGAACTCCTCCAGTTTGATCTGAAAGCCCCGCTCCTCCAAGAATTCATTGATAGTCGAGACGCTTTCCGATGCTACTGACTCGATTTCTGGAAGAGCACAGATCTCGCCTCTAGCTCTCATGTAGTATTCCCGGATGAATCTTCTTTGGTCTTTGGTTTGTGGCTGCCAATCATCAGAACTGGCACTAGCCATGCTTTCTGCGGCAATGAGACAACCACCGATCGGAGGCAGACATACTGTCATAGTTTTCATTTCAGTTTCCTATTCTGTTGCAAAAGTTCACTGCTACACATGCAGTTTTATCATAAGTAGATACATTAGTCAACAAAAACAAAAAAGCCGACCAACTTGGCCGACTTTTTCGCGTGTTTTTAATTTTTCCAATCACTACACCAAGAACGCCACGATCAACAGCGCCACGATGTTCAAAATCTTGATCATCGGATTGATAGCCGGACCGGCAGTGTCTTTGTACGGATCGCCGACGGTGTCGCCTGTAACGGCAGCCTTGTGGGCATCGGAGCCTTTGCCGCCATGGGCGCCACCTTCAATATGTTTTTTGGCATTGTCCCAGGCGCCACCACCTGATGTCATAGAGATGGCCACGAAGAGACCTGTGACTATTGAGCCGACTAAGAGACCGCCGAGAGCAACTGGACCAAGGATGAAACCAACCAGGATAGGAGCGAGAACAGGGATGAGGGCTGGGATGATCATTTCTTTAATTGCAGCTGAAGTCACGATATCTACACAGCGGGCATAATCAGGCTTGGCGGTTCCTTGCATGATACCTTTGATCTCACGGAATTGGCGACGGACTTCCTCAACGACTTTGCCAGCGGCCTTGCCAACAGCTTCCATGGAGAGAGCGGCAAAGTAATATGGCAGAAGTCCGCCAATGAACAGGCCGACAATAATCAATGGGTCGCTCAAATCAAAAGCCATGTCCGGAACGAGATGCGTATATTCCGCGAAAAGAACGAGAGCGGCCAAGCCGGCGGATCCGATGGCATAGCCCTTGGTGACGGCCTTTGTTGTATTTCCTACTGCGTCTAATGGGTCGGTCACATCGCGGATTTCCTGTGGAAGATGTGCCATTTCAGCGATACCACCAGCGTTATCGGTGATGGGTCCATAAGCATCAATGGCCACGATAATCCCAGCCATCGAGAGCATAGACATGGCTGCAACAGCAACTCCATAAATTCCGGCGAAATAATAGGCAGCTAGGATTCCAGCCACAATAGTGAGAAGTGGCCAGGCGGTTGCCTTCATTGAAATGGCTAGACCTTGGATGATGTTGGTTCCATGTCCGGAGACTGAAGCGTTGGCGATGGATTTTACCGGAGCATATTTAGTTGAAGTGTAGTATTCGGTGATCACCACTAAAAGTGCAGTAACAATGAGACCAACAAGAGTACAACCGAAGAGGTTGGCGACACTATATGTTCCATTTTCGCCCATGATCCAAGAAGTAATAGGGTAAAAGATGATGGCAGCCAGAACGCCGGCAACTGTCAAGCCTTTGTACATGGCACCCATGATATTTGGCGTCACGCCCTCCTTTGTTTTACTCATGCGGACGAACCAGGTGCCGATAATGGAAGCGATGATGGCGATACCGCCTAGAGCCAATGGGTACATTAGTGCGCCATCAAATCCTTTGAAGAGGGAAGCGCCAAGCATCATAGTGGCAATCGTGGTGACGGCATAAGTCTCAAAAAGGTCCGCAGCCATGCCCGCGCAGTCTCCAACATTGTCTCCAACATTGTCAGCGATGACTCCGGGATTTCTCGGATCATCTTCCGGAATGCCGGCCTCAACTTTTCCCACAAGGTCAGTGCCGACATCGGCGGCCTTGGTGAAAATGCCTCCGCCGAGACGAGCGAAGACGGAAATGAGAGAAGCGCCAAAGGCCAGACCGACGAGTGAGGAGACGTCTTGGGTGATGGTATAGAACACAGTTACACCGAGAAGTGCCAGACCGACAACGAAAAGACCGGTGACAGCTCCGCCATTGAAGGCCAGTGAAAGTGCCGCGCCGAGACCTTTGCGAGCCGCTTCGGTAGTGCGGATGTTGGAACGGACAGAAACATTCATGCCGATGTAGCCGGCGAGTGCCGACAAGACGGCTCCGACGATGAATCCGACGGCAATAGTAATGCCCAGAGTCAACCAGAGAACGATGAAAAGGACCACGGCAATCAGGGTGATGGTTTTGTACTGTCTGTTCAAATAAGCTTTGGCACCGGCTTGAATAGCAGCGGCAATTTCTTTCATTTTGTCATTGCCTGTCGGCTTCTTCATGATCGAAGAGATCAAAAATGTGCCATAGCCGAGAGCGAGACCCGAGCTGATAAGGGCGAACCAGATGTAGATGGACATGGGTGTGTGACGTTGATTTTAGTAAGGACTTCTAATATTTTTACAATGGGTCAAATATAGAGTAAAAATTGTGTTTATGCAAGGAAAGGACATTTTATGGTGCGTGTTCATTTGCTTGACGTTAGAAATCTTTTTGTGTAGGCTTGCGGTAAGGGTTATTTGCTGGATAGAGGGGGATGAAAGCTCTTGTTGCAATAGTCAAAAGTACACTGGCTTGGTAGCAACAATAAACCATTTGAGACTGTGGCGTATCCGCATTCGATTTTGGGAGCATGTTAATAACCACGCCCTCACTTACGAAAGTTTCACGTCCTGCCGAGAAGGATCGCGGAAAACCCGATGGCGTGTCCCATAAGGAGCGCCATTTTTATTTTACGCCAATCTGACTTCCTTTCCGAAAACCTTGGCGATGCGATAGAGGGTAGTGAGTGTAAATGAGTGTCGGCCGCTCTCGAGGCGGGCAATAACAGACTGGGGCATGCCAGCCTTCTTGGCGAGAGTAGCTTGGCTCATCTTCTTGGCTTGGCGTGCTTCGCGGATCTGTCGGATCATGCTGTGACGTATGAGGCTTTCCTCGTGTGCTTTGCGAAAAGCTGGAGATTTCAAGTGTTTTGCTAACACTTCTTCCCACGTATATAGTTTGTGATCGCCGATAATTTTCATATTATTTTTTTATTAATTTCCTTTAATAATAAGGCGTATAGTTTTTGTGCCATCTTGACTTCATTTCGGGGAGTTTTTACAGTTTTCTTTTGGAATGCAGTTAGTATATACACAGTTGAATATTCAATACAAAACAAAACTCTGTAGGAACTTACTCGCAACTCTTTTATGGGTCCCCTGACTTCTTTTAAATATATTTGCTCAAAGTTTTCATCACTCAATGCAGTGATCGCTTCACGAATTTTGTGACGATTTTCGTTATCTAGTGAATCAAAAAACTCTCTAGGACGTTCGAACCATGATATATTCAGCATTTTTGTTGCCGGTGATATTCATGACAAGATATGCAGGTATCTTCCTTTGGCGCCTAGGAGTGAGTATAGCAAAATTGCTATATCTGTCAAGGTTCATTTTTCGCTATCCAACGAGCTGGGCTTATTTGTCACAAAACTTGACAAAATGAGTTACAATGTGCTATAATACTTAACTCATAGTCATCCTCGGTTCCTCAAGCCGGCAGAAAGGCTGACATATGAAAAGAGTACTTGTAGTAGTACTGCTCGTTGCAATAATGAACGTCACCGCAAACTGCGCCCCAGCTAGCAAGGCGCCTTCGGTAAACCGGCTGATCGCCGCTCTGATCGAAGTGGAATCGCATGGAAACGACCAAGCGATCGGTGACAAACATATGAAGGAAAAGGCGTATGGGGCACTGCAAATCCGCAAGCCCTGCGTTCTAGATGTGAATCAGCGCCTCGGTACCAAGCACCGTCCGGAAGACATGCTCGGTAACCGCTCCCTGTCAGTGAAAGTCTGTCGTACATACCTTGAACGGTATGCGAACAGAAAAGCACTGGGGAGAGAGCCAACGTTAGAAGACTTGGCTCGCATATGGAATGGAGGACCTATGGGCTGGAGGAAGCAAAGTACCCTCGGCTATTGGTCCAAAGTAGAGAAGGCTCTGGAAAGATAGAGCAAACTAGCATCCCGTTAATAGTCGCGCCGCCACCGAGTATCCTCGGGGCGGCGCTTTCACTTTTTTCAAAGAAGCGTTATAGTTTAGATATCATGACGGACCTGAATAGACAATTTCTTTTGTTTCTGGGGAAAAATATTCGCCGGCTTCGCGAACACAGAAATATTTCGCAGGAGGAATTCGGTGAGATCGTAGGAGTGCACAGGACATATGTCGGTATGATTGAAAGAGGAGAGAAAAACATCACTATTTTCAGTTTGAGAAAATTTGCCGAGGCGCTCGGCGTAAGAGTCAAGGACTTGATTGATTTCTAGCGTTACTGGCGCTACTTATAGTTATCCACAGGTCAAGTTTGTGCAACCCTTGACTCTTTTTCGTAATTGGCTATGATATCCATAGATAGCGCTAACTATAGTATTCATAACGAATATGAGGCGCTAATGGAGAACTTCCTATGCCTGAAGGTAATTGTGACGGTGATGGTCAGAAAATAGTGAAGCTGAAGCTTCGTGGAGATGATTCGGATGACGAGCCACAGATTTGGCTATTCAAGACCGAACCTAAAGTGCCGCCTGACCGCAGATGATTTGCCTCAATGAGGTAGAGTCGCTGGGTATTTGATTCCCAGGGTTCGTTATAATAGCAACAACAATAGTTCCTTGATCTTATGAAGATTACGGAGAATGGTTCTGGCGGTCACGGAAACGGCAATGCTGGTTCTGGTGGTCAATCCGGAGGTCACGGTGGCTCCTCGGGTGGAGGTAGCGGCATCCGTGGCAAGTAACAATCAAGGAGGAGTCTCAGGCTCCTCCCCCTTTAATTTTATGAAGACAAAAATTACCAAAAATAAATATCCGCTGGTAAAAGTTGTTTGGCGCGATTCAAACATATACCGTCTGCAAGATTCGGTCGAATATGCTTTGGATAATTACGCCATTGAAATCATCACTACTGTTGGTTTTCTTATTGGTTATCAGGACAAGAATCCTATACTTGTCAGGGATCTTTTGAATAAAAATATTGATCAGAGATGTTCTGTGGTCATACCTGTAGAAAATATAGTGAATTTGGTGAAAGTAAAAATGGCAGGTGGTGGAGACGCTTACAATGATGATGGTTTAGCATGGTTACCAAAAACTGAGGCGAAGATATCTCCCAAACAAAAATCCCAAAGCTAGCTTTGGGATTTTTGTAGCTTTGGTCGGCTGGAGTGTTAGATTATTCAGTAGTTTTTTCTTTATTTTCTTTCGCAGAAGTTTCCTTCACCTCTTCTTTCGATGCTTGAACCTTCTCGACTTTTTCGTCCGTCTCAGCGTTTTTTGTTTCAACTGATTCGGCGGCTACTTCCTCTTCATTTTCCTCACCTTCATCATCCCCTTCATCTCCGGCGGACTTGATGTCTATCTTCCAGCCGGTGAGTTTGGCAGCGAGACGGACATTCTGACCACCCTTGCCGATGGCCAGAGACTGCTCATCTTCGGTAACCGTGACGATGGCACGGTGAGCTTTCTCGTCCAATTCAATGGAAATAACCTCGGCAGGTGAGAGAGCTTCTTCAATAAAGAGGGCGGGATCCTCATTCCATTCAATAATGTCAATCTTTTCTCCTGACAATTCGCTGGTGACAGTGGAGACACGGACGCCGCGCTGACCGACCATGGAGCCAATGGGGTCAATGTGTGGATCATGGGAGACAACGGCAATCTTTGAGCGAGAACCGGCCTCGCGGGCAATGCCCTTGATTTCGACTGTACCAGAAGCGATCTCTGGAGCCTCAGTTTCAAAAAGTTTTGCCAGGAATTTTGGATGAGCTCGGGAAAGTTTGAGGACGATGCCCTTCGGAGTTTCCTCGACGGCATAGAGATATGCGCGAATGCGGTCGCCCGTCTTCCAACGCTCACTCGGGATTTGTTCTTCATAGGCAATCATTCCGACCGCGCGACCCATATTGATGTGAACGATGCCACGCTCGACGCGTTCCACGGTGCCGGCGACAATCTCGCCTTCCTTGGCGCCGTATTCACTCATGACTGAGACTTTCTCGGCCTCGCGGATCTTCTGAATGATGATCTGCTTGGCGGTCTGGGCGGCAATGCGACCGAAGTCAGCCTTCATCTCCAGAGGGAAGACGAGCTCTTCTCCGATCTCTGCGTTCTTTTTGATCTTCTTGGCGTCTTCGATGAGCATGTGCTGTTCCGGATTGAAGCGAATCTTGATGTCATCAACATTGGCTTCCTTGAGATCGATCTCCTCTTCCTCGTCACCCTCCATGATGACTTGGTTGCGGTCAACAACGACTTTCACCTGCCAGAATTCCACTCCGCCGGTGTTCTGATCGAATGAGGCGCGGACAATCTGCCCCTTCTTGCCGTACTCTTTCTTGTAGGCGGTGGCCAGGGACATGGCGATAGCTTCGAGAGTCTTTTCGCGCGGAATGCCACGTTCTTCCTCGAGCTGCTGGACGACTGAATTTATTACTTTAAGGTCAAACATATATTTAGTTGTTATTGATTTGTTATTAAGTTTTGAAAAAAGTCCGCCGGTCTGGCGAACTAGTCATGGGGGAAGTGTAGCACGGTTTGGTGGTAGGCGCAAGACTAATTGGTTTCTACAATCTTGTCCCTCACCCACCATTGCTTTATCGGGAGCATACCTCTATAATCGAACCCAATATCATGCCCACATTATTTGGAGAACAGCTGAAAAAAGAGAGAAAGAAAAAAGGTCTGACTGCTGGAGGGCTTTCCGTATTGTGGGGAGTTTCTCGTAGCTACATTACCTTGATCGAGACAGGCAAACGTCTGCCGGGGAAAAAACATATTTCTAAAATCGCGATTGCTTTGGGATTGAAGACTGGCATGGTTCTAAATTGGTATTTTGAGCACATCAGTCACAGCATACAAAGTCATTCAGACAACTCCTAACCCAAAGATAATATAGCTGTGTGGCATGCCAAATCTATATTCTGACCTGTAGATGACAATCTCCAGTTATAGTCATACGACTATGGCTCCGCTCGCATGATCGTGGGTTATCCACACATTGTAATGTTACAAATCTGTTACATTTGAGATATACTATCATCGGATTAGAAGCGCTTCTCGGTTATTTCCGGAATGAGCGGGTCGACTGCCACAGAGCATGTCGATTTCCATAACGACAGAACATCGAAATATCATGAAAAAGGTCCGCGAAATTATTGCGGTGCTCTGTCTGAGCGCCGTTCTATCATTCATTCCTTCTGCTGTATTTGGACAGGAGGCCATCGATGTAATGGTGAGGGTATATCAGGCCGCCGCCGTAGACACATCAGAGCCCCCATTCATCATATGGCGAGATGGAGTTATCTGCGAACTGGCCACCTTTGGCTACCCGAGCACAAATGCCGCACGAGCTGCAAGTCCGAGCAATCGCGAAATATCACCAGTTTTCCAGGTGAGCGACATGTGCGTACCCTCAACCAATTTTTTCGATCGGGGGGTTTTCAATCCTCTGCCACCGAATCAAACACGCCGAGGAAATCGGCCATACAGTTTGCTGATATTGACGGGCATCAACGGCAAGGTTTCCCAAAGCCGTGTCTCGTACGAAGTTATATGTGGAATCACAAACTATAACAACTCCGCATCATTAGCTGGTCTGCCCTATAGCGTAAGTCGAGCAGGCAAAGACGTTGGCGGAGTTCTCAAGACCACAGGCCCGGGAACCGATCTTGTGGACACTTTCATATTCATTGGGGCTAGATTTGGGGCGACAGTGAATGTGCCAGAAGAATTGGCCATCCTCAACAATGCGATCGCGGGATTGCCGGGCGGATATATGCCAGTGACTGTCGTCTACAAGTACGTCTTGTTTACAGGCTCGACCATAAGTCGGAGTTTCAGTCTAAGAGTGTATCCGGATGGAATGATACCTCGGGCGTACAATAAACTGTGGATTTTTCCTACACCAAGATCAGACAGTTTTTTCGTGTCCTTGGTAGGACCAGCCAATTCATCTCCGATGACTTTGTTATCAAACAGTGTTCTCGGGACATGGAACGCTATGGGAACGGCGTCAGAGGGTAGTTCGTTCGTGATGAGGACTGATGTTGGTTCTGGATTCTTCAGTTTCAGAGTCGATGCCTCTGGGGCACGTTCTGTTGACAGTGGAATCATCCCTCTTAAGACTGTAATCTTTCCAATTACTGTAAGAGGAGTTCTTCCAGCGGCGAATGGGGGTCTCGAGATCGATCAGGATTCCCAATAATGAATGACGACAACCTTTGACGCAAGGGATTGGCGTGGGGAAGACACTCATTTCCCACGTCATTTTTTATTCTTATACGATTTATGACATACAATACGGGTTGTTTTCAACTACTTCCTCCATAATGTGTTATAATTGTAACATCAGTTCCTTCTCTTCAAAGTTACGTAACGCTTCTCCAGTAGGTCATCTCAAAGATTTTTCCGGTTTATGCAGGAACATCGTTTTTGACTTCTTTTTATCTCACTATCATCATTATGGATACAATTCAAAACAAATTAAAATATGTTCAACATGAAATCATCTTATAAAAATATATGCACGTACATATTCATTATTATAGTCGGAATGTTTTTTCTGCCTGCGAACGGATTTACCCAAAGTATCGCCCTGGATACTGACTTGGGACAAGATGTCGTAGCATCAAGCTCTTTACCTAAGAGCGACCCTGGTTTGGAGATACTTCAAGATGTTGTTAATTTGATTTCGAACATTTTTCCTTCTTCTGATCCTTCCACTGAGCTTGATCAGGATGTTATCACTGGGACTTCAACTTCGAGTACTTCCACGCCGCCGACTTCAACCTCTACGCCACCTTCTGATCCATCAACTGATGATGATCAGGATAGCCCTGCTGATGTCGAAGAAAGTGTTCCAGGACCTCTTCCTTCTTCTGATCCTTCCACTGAGCTTGATCAGGATGTTATCACTGGAACTTCAACTTCGAGTACTTCCACGCCGCCGACCTCCACATCGACACCGCCCTCTGATCCTTCAGGAGATGGTGACCAAGATGGTACACTTCCAGATCAACCTGAATCTGAGACCGTAATAACCCAGGACAACAATAGCGGGGGAGTTTCGAGTGGCTCGAGTGGTTCACGTGGTAGTGTCGTTTTCAATGGAGGATTGGTCAATCAGAATCTCGGGTCAGTTCAAAATGTTCCTATTCAGTCTATTGTCGTGACGGGAAATGCTCCACAAAATGTGCCCTTGCTAGGAGAAGAAGTTGGCTCATCTGATCTAGCCGCCGTTGGCGAAGCCCCTCCACTTTTTGACGTGAGCTCACAGCCGGTTCTGGCAGAACAACAGAACCTTCTGCCGTGGATTGTTTTTTTACTCATTCTGTTTGGTCTTATGATAGTACTGATCCGGTATCTTGTACGACGGAAGAGGGCAGAGGCGGAAGCAGTCTCAATCGCCGAGAGAAGCCTGAATGGAGTTAAAAAGAAACCATAAACAGGAACTGGACGTATTATATTATTGTATGAAAATTTTCCACACAGTTGCATTCATAGGTTGTTTCATCTTATTATCGGGGATATTTTCCGGGCAACTTGTCGTCAGCGCGCAAACGGAATCTGGACAAAAAAATATTTTTCCGGCGGTTCCTCCAGAAGCATTGGCTCCTCTCGGGACATTGTTGGCAGAATCCTCACTTTTTGATGTAAATTCGGAATCTGCCGGGGTCCGTGCCGACACCAATAATGCTGGATTGATAACGCGAGTTGCTCCCGGGGAACTTCTGCCGGTCTCAGTCAAGCTATCAAATTTTGGTGGAGGTACACGAGTTGATGTATTACTAAGATATGGAATTTTTTCCGATGAAGAGAAGGAGATCTATGTAGCTACGGAGACGGTAGCAGTCGAAACGACGGCAAGTTTTGTCAAGAACTTGCAAATACCCATCGATACAGCTCCGGGAACATATGTTGCCAAGACATCAATCATATATCAAGGACAGCTAGTTCCCGCGGCAACGCAGTTCTCTTTTGAGGTGGAACGAAAGATATTTGGTATCTTCCAAAGTGATTTCTGGAAATATGGAATCGTCATTCTGGTTATAGTCGTGGTTCTGTGGTGGTTGAGTCGAACTATATCCAGACATCGTCGAACATTGCGTACGACACCTTTTGATTATTCAAATGTTCCGCACGCCACGCGCACGTTCTACGAGATTATCAGTGACACTATTATGCAGATGCGCGACCGCGTCGGCGATAGTGCTCTCATTATTGCCTCAAATATAGATGGATTGAAGATTGAGAATGAAACAGGCAAGGTACTCTCGGTGACCGGCCGTCCCGGAAAAATCGTTGCTGATTTGGTCTCGGAATACGAGAAATTGCTCGGTAAAAAAGTAAGCTTCTCCTTTCGAAAAGAGAAGACTGATTAATAAGACATTATTATAATTCATATGAATACACAAAAAACAGTACTGATCGTAGAAGATGAAAAGAGCCTCCGTGAGGCTATAGTAGATATTCTTCATCTTCACAATTATCGCACTCTCGAAGCCAAAAACGGCAAAGAGGGGGTGGAGATCGCTCTTAGAGAGCATCCGGATATGATCCTGCTCGATCTGATCATGCCCGAAATGGACGGCATGGCCGTACTCAAGAAAATCCGCGAGGATACTTGGGGTGCTCACGTTTTTGTCATCATACTCACCAACGTTAGCGCCACGAATGAACAGTTGGTTAACGACATGGTGACTCACAAGCCACTCAACTATCTCATCAAGTCGGACTGGAAACTCCATGACGTGGTTGAGAAAATGGAACAAATATTTAAAGCACAAAACACCACATGATGGGCAATCGCCACTCTGCCAAAGTCGGGAGGTGGCACATTAATCAAGATAATAATACGTATATGAAAAAGAATTTAATAAAAAAACAGAAAATAATTGATCCCAAAAAACTCGCCGAAGAGTATATGTCGACCCTGATTGACATTGTTGAAGTTGCCCGAGAATCATTTCTGATTCTCGACTCAAAACTCCGTGTAATCATAGCTAATCCGACGTTCTATAAAGTATTTCGAGTTGTCAAAAAAGAAACAGTGCACAAATTCGTGTACCAACTCGGGAACGGTCAGTGGAATACTCCGGTGCTCAAAAGTCTGCTGGAAGATATCTTGCCCAAGAAAAAAGTGGTAAAAAATTTCGAAGTGACCCATCGATTTGAAACCATCGGTGAAAAGTCCATGCTTCTCAACGCGCGCCAGATAGACTCGGTTCAGCTCATCATTTTGGCTATAGAAGATATAACCCGTCGCAAGGAACTGGAAATGGAGTTATTTAATCAAAACAAAAGACTTGAAATTACAATAACTGATCGTACTGTAGAGCTGACCAATCGGATCAAAGATCTGGAAGTGTTGAACAGAAGCATGGTTGGTCGCGAGCTCCGCATGGTCGAACTCAAAAAAGAACTCGAAATAGCTAGAAGACAACACAGGAATGGTAACGGTAACAAGCGACACAAAAATGGCTAAAAAATTGTCGGTCATGGATGATAAGGTTTTGTATCATTTGCTTTTTGATAATATGGTGGATGGTTTGGCCTATTGCAAGATGTTTTTTGACGCAGAAGGGCGACCGGTTGATTTTGTATACCTGAAGATAAACAAAAATTTTGAAAAATTAACCGGGCTAAAAAAAGCCACAGGCAAAAAAGCCACCGAGATCATTTCTGGCATCAAACTATCCAATCCAGAACTTTTTGAGATTTATGGTAGAGTATCTCTGACGGGAAAATCTGAAAGATTTGAAATATACATCAAACCGCTTATGCGGTGGTTTTCTATTTCAGTCTTCAGTCCTAGAAGAAAATTTTTCGCGGCAGTCTTTCAAAACATCACGGATCGTAAGGAAGTAGAAAAAAATTTGATGAATGCCAAGATTGCGGCTCAAAATGTGCTAGAAGATTTGAGCATCGAAAAAGCAAAATTGGAGATGGCGCAGGCCAAGGAAGAGGCTATTTTGCTGTCAATCGGTGATGGACTCGTGGCTACCGATGAACATGGGTATGTTATCCTTTTCAACAAAACAGCTGAAAAACTTCTAGGCATAAAAAATAAGGACGCCATGGGGACAATTTTTTCCCAAATTCTTCGCATAGAGAATGAAAAGGGCGTTGTTATGGAGGTCGACAAACATCCTGTATCAATGGCCCTCTCGCGTAATGTTTCCACTCATATTCCAATTGTCTCCGACTCATATTATATGTCGAAAAATGTGGGTAGATTCCCTGTGGCGATCATGGCTACGCCAGTCGTTCTTGACGGCAAAGTTATTGGAACCATAGAAGTTTTCCGGGATATCACGCGGGAAAAGGAGATAGATCGGGCTAAAAGCGAATTTGTCTCTCTGGCATCACATCAGTTGCGTACGCCACTTACCGCAATCAGCTGGTATACGGAAATGATCTTACGAGGGGATGTTGGCACGGTTGTCCCTACCCAGAGGAAATATTTGGAAGAAATATATAAAGGAAATCAGCGGATGATTGATCTCGTCAATACTCTCTTGGATGTTTCGCGTATTGAGCTAGGTACTTTCAATTCTGATCCGAAGCCTATTGATATCTTTGCTCTTGCGAGTAGCGTGCTGAATGAACAAAAACAGCGGATTAAACAGAAAAAACTAACACTGATTCCTACTTTTGCCTCGAATATTTCCACATTTTTGACAGATCCGAAACTACTCCGCATTGTATTCCAAAATCTGTTGAGCAATGCGATAGAGTATACGCCTTCGGGAGGCACTGTCGGTTTTACAATTTCGTCTGATACCAAGGATACCATAGATGTGCAGGTTTCCGACACGGGCTACGGCATACCAAAAGATCAGCAAAATAAAATATTCACGAAATTTTTTCGGGCCGATAACGTAAGAAACAAGGATACCGGTGGAACCGGTCTTGGTTTGTACATTGTAAAATCGATTGTCGAAAATTTCGGCGGGAAAATATGGTTTGAGTCCGAAGAAAATAAAGGCACCTTATTCCATGCCCATCTCCCGGCGACTGTTTTGGAAAAGAAACTAGTTGCCGTTTAGTCACGTTCGCGTGCCCCATTTACGTTAACAGTATATATTTATATGATTACTAAATCTCCCTCATTCAAAAAAATAGCCATCGAAGTCATAGAAGATGATTTGTCCCTCCGGGCCGTGCTTCGCGATAAATTCGTTCTTGAGGGCTGGAATGTTACCGAAGCCCGAAACGGAGAAGAGGGACTGGCTATCGCTCTTCGTGATCGGCCGGATTTGATTGTTCTCGATATCATCATGCCGGTCATGGATGGTATGACGATGATGCGCAAATTGCGTCAGACCAACGAATGGGGCAAAGAGGTACCGATTATTTTGCTTACGAACTTGAGCGCCGACAAAGAGGAGATCAATCAGGCTATTGTCCGTAATGAGCCTGCTTACTATTTAGTCAAATCAAATTGGACAATCAGTGATTTGGTGGATAAAGTAAAGGAGCGTCTCTCTCGACAGCATCAAACCGTCTTCGTGGCTAGAGATACAGCATGAAAGACTCCAAAATGATATAATATAGGGCAATTATGCTCATCGAAGATACCCAGCTCTATAAATTCATCCTCGACTCTGGTCTTGTGACCAAAGATGATCTTGAGACCGCCAAGAAAGACGCGGAAAAAGAAAACAAGCGCCTTGGCGATATTCTCGTTATCGCGGGCAAAATCACCGCAGACAATTTGCGTCGCATGGAAGCTTATGTCCTCGGTATTCCATTTGTCGATCTCAAGGGCAAGAAAATAGATTTTGACACACTCTCGCTTATACCGGAACCTATCGCTCGTGGACATAACATCGTTCCATTCAAAAAAACCGAGACTACCTTGGAAGTGGCGATGTTGGACGTGAATGACCTATCCGCTATTGATTTTATCAAGAAGAAGGTCAACCTCAAGATCCAACCACGACTGACTGATTCGGATTCCCTCAAAGAAGTTTTGGTCCAGTATCAGAAAAGTTTGAAGGCTGAATTTGGCGACCTTATCCAAAAGGAGACGGCCACACTAAAAACCATCTCGGAAGATAACGGCGAGACCGCGACGGAAGCGGATATAAAGAAGCTGGCCGAAGATCTGCCCGTAGTGCGCATTGTGGACACCTTGATCAAACACGCCGCCATTCAAAACGCGTCGGATATCCATATCGAGCCGATGGACAGCCAAGTACTTGTCCGTTATCGCATTGACGGACTTCTCCATGATGCCATGGTGCTTCCGCGTCAAGCCGGTCCGTCTGTTTCGGCGCGCATCAAAGTCCTTTCAAATTTGAAGCTTGATGAAAAACGATTGCCACAAGATGGCCGCTTCAAAGTGGACATGAATAATGAAAAAGTTTCGTTTCGAGTCTCTATTTTGCCGACCTATTATGGGGAAAAGATAGTTATGCGACTGTTGCGCGAAAACATTTCCGGATTTACGTTAGAATATCTGAATTTTCACGGAGAGGGGTTGGAACGCATCCATCACGCTTTGAAACAGACGACGGGCATGATACTGACGACTGGTCCGACAGGTTCCGGTAAGACCACTACGCTTTATACCATGTTGGATCTCTTGAACCAGCCCGATGTCAACATTTCCACAATTGAAGATCCGATCGAGTATCAGATCGGTCGTATCAATCAAACTCAAGTCCGTCCGGAGATTGGTTTTAGTTTCGCGCAAGGCATCCGCACGCTCGTCCGTCAAGATCCGGATATCATCATGGTGGGTGAAATTCGCGACAATGAAACGGCCGCATTGGCGGTGAATGCCGCATTGACCGGCCATCTGGTGCTTTCAACCCTACACACCAATAGCGCCGCTGGTGCCATTCCGCGTCTTTTGGACATGGGCGTAGAATCTTTCCTGCTTGTCTCCACGCTCAATGTGGTCATCGGCCAACGTTTGGTTCGTCAACTTACGGATACCAAGGAAAAATACGTTCTGAATAAGGCGGAGTTCGCGCAATTGGAAAAACTGGTTGATTTGGAACGCGTGCTGGCGGCGCTCAAAGCGGACAAAATCGTAAAGCCAAACGACGCGGCGAAGGATTTGACTTTTTGGAAGGCGGTCGTTACCGGCGATGAAGATGGCTTCAAAGGGCGCGTCGGCATCCATGAGATCCTCAAAATGAACCAGACTATCAAGGATTTGGTCATGAAAAACGCGACCGCGACCGAGATTGAGATCCAGGCTAAGAAAGAGGGAATGCTAACTATGCTTGAGGACGGGATATATAAGTGCGTGGAAGGCAAGACGACTATCGAAGAAGTGCTTCGGGTGGTGACGGAGTAATTTAAAAATCAAATCACACTTACTTTCATGTCACATTTTACTTTCAGAGCAAAAAAAACAACTGGCGAAATCTATTCAAGCGAAAAAGACGTGGCCGACCGCTATGAGCTGTACAATCTCGTGCGTGAAAGTGGCGATGAAATCGTCGAAATACACGAAACAGCGTCTTCAAAAAGCTTTCGGATGAACATATCTTTCGGTGGCTTGTTCAAACGGGTTAAAACAATAGATAAAATAAACTTCGCGCGCAACCTTGGTTCGATGTTGGAAGCGGGTTTGGCGTTGTCACGCGCACTGTCGGTGTTGGAACGTCAGTCGCACAGCAAAGAATTCAAAAAAATCATCGCCGATCTCATCGAAAATATCAGTAAGGGCGCGACGCTGTCTGATTCCATGGTCAAACACCCGAAAGTTTTCTCGCAACTTTTTGTTTCCATGGTCCACGCGGGAGAACAAAGTGGCACATTGGCAGAATCATTCAAGGTCGTCGCCAATCAAATGGATAAAAGCTACACCCTTGAACGCAAAGTCAGGGGCGCGCTTATATATCCGGCCGTCATCGTATGCGCTATGTTGATCATCGGTATCCTAATGTTGATATTTGTGATACCAACCTTAACAAAAACATTCGTCGAGCTTAATGTGACGCTACCATTGAGCACGAGACTGGTGCTCGGCGTGAGTGATCTCTTTCAGAATTATGGGCTGTTAATTTTGGTCGCGGTGATAGTCGCTTTCTTTGGCGTGACATGGTGGGCGCGTCGTGATCAAGGCAAGAAAGTGCTTCATGCTCTGATCCTCAAGATTCCAATTATCGGCCCATTGGTCCAAGAAGTGAATACGGCTCGCACGGCACGCACACTCTCTTCGCTTCTCGGTTCCGGAGTAGATGTGGTTGAATCCGTCAATATCACCGCTGGCGTTGTTCAAAATGTGTATTTCCGAGCGGTCCTCGAAAAAGCGCGTGAAGCCATCAAGAAAGGAGAACTTATGTCGGAGGTATTTTCCGAGGCCGACAAATTGTACCCTGTTTTCATCGCGGAGATGATAAGCGTCGGCGAAGAAACAGGTAAAACTGGGGAAATGTTGATTGGCGTCGCGCATTATTACGAAGAAGACATTGAACAGAAAACCAAAGACATGTCCACTGTCATTGAACCATTTTTGATGATTATGATCGCGGCAGCTGTTGGATTTTTTGCTGTTGCCATGATCACACCGATGTATTCCTTAGTTGATGCGATTTAGAATATATGAAGCATGAGTCAAGATCCATAAAGCATGAAAAAAAACGCAAAGAATGCGCTCCTTTTGCCTCTCATTTATTTACTCTCGTTGCGCACGATTCGTTCGCGTTTACCCTAATCGAGGTGCTCGTCGGAGCGGCGGTGTTTCTGATTGTTGCTTTGGCCGCTTATAATGCCTATATAGGTTTGTTCAAATTGATTGACTTGAGTCAGTACAAAATATTGGCGGTTAATTTGGCGAATGAACAATTTGAAATTGCCCGTAACATGCCTTATAACGATGTCGGCATCACAGGAGGTATCCCATCCGGCAAACTCGCGCACACGCAGACGCTTGTCCGCGGAGGAGTGACATTTGGCGTGACGACCACGGTCCGCAATCTTGATCTGCCGTTTGATGGCACAATTGGCGGATCGCCAAATGATTTGTCCCCCGCAGACAATAAACTGGTTGATATTATGGTGTCATGCGATGGCTGCAAAAACATGAAGCCAATCTCTCTGACCGGACAAGTGGCGCCGAAAAATTTGGAAACGGCATCGAACAATGGGGCACTCTTTGTGCGCGTATTTGACGCTAATGGTCAGCCAGTACAAGGCGCTTCAGTCAATATTGTCAATGTCGCCACTTCAACATCGATCATCATCAATGACGTGACAGATGCCACGGGCATGTTGCAAATCATTGATGTTCCACCCGGAAATACAGCGTATCGTATAACAGTGACAAAAAACGGATATTCAACTGATCGCACATATCCACCCGGAGACATCGCCAATCCGACACCGCTCAAACCGGATGCGACCGTGCTTCTCCAGCAGGTCACTCAAGTTAGTTTTTCAATCGACAAACTCGGCATGATCAATGTCGTCAGCATAGGTCCGACATGCGCCAGCATCCCGGATTTCAACTTTGCTCTAGTGAGCTCAAAAACGATTGGGACAAATATTCCAAAATTTTCCCAAAACTTGATGACTAATAGTTCTGGCACTCTTGATCTGACCGCAATGGAATGGGATACCTATACGGTAGTACCGACGGATACTTCATATGTCGTCGCTGGACTCAATCCACTCAATCCGACGACGGTAAATCCGGATTCGGCCCAACAATTGCAAATTATAGCAACCCCACATATGCCACAGAGCATATTGGTGACAGTGAAAGACGGCGCAACGCAGCTGCCAATTTCGGGCGCGACGGTAACTTTGTCGAAAAGCGGCTGGACGGATACCAAGACTACGGGCAAGGGTTTTATCAATCAGACGGATTGGTCGGGAGGCGATGGTCAATCTGAATATATAATCACGAATAGATATATGTATGATAGCTTGGGGATTGATGTGACGAGTTCCGTCGGAGAGACTATTCTCCGTTCTGCATTTGGTATCTATATGTTTTACGGCGCTTTGGAATCATCGACTTTTGACACCGGATCGGACAGTAATTTCTATACATTGACATGGTCTCCGACCGACCAACCGGTGGAGACTGGACCGGACAATGTTCGTTTCCAAGTGGCCACGGCAACAAGCACGACACCTACAGACTGGGAATTTTTGGGACCGGACGGCACCACCGAGACGTATTACACAATCCCAGATTCGCCGATGAATGAGGTACATAATGGCGACAGATATCTGCGTTATAGAATGCATCTAAAGACAGTTACGTCCACTTCGACTCCGAGAATCGCTGACGCGTCATTCACTTTCACATCATCGTGCACGCCTCCGGGACAGGTTATTTTTTCAAATTTATCCAATGTCATGTACCATATACGAGTCCAAAAAGATGGTTATACAGATTTTGAGTATGATGTGCCGGCGGATACCGATTGGCAAGAAGTGTTGGTAGTGCTGACGCAGTAGATACGTGATGAGATACAATACTGTAGTATAATTAATAAAATATGAACCGTTTCCGAGGATTTACTTTAGTTGAGATTATCGTGGCAATCGCGATTTTGATTATTATCATGATCGCCGTAAGTTCTTTCCAATATAATGTCATCAACTACAATCGTTCTGGCGCGGTGGCATTGACCAATGCCCAAGAAATACAGGCACTGCTCAAAATCATGACAAAGGAAATGCGATCCATGGAGCAGGGTTCTGACGGGGCGTATCCGCTGATTGCAACCGCAACCAGTTCTATTACATTTTTTGCTGATGTGGACAATAATAGCAATAAGGAGCGTGTACGTTATTATATTGCTACAACCACATTGTATCGTGGCGTGATCAAGCCCGTTGGGTCCCCGGCAACATATCCATCAAACATGGAGACCAAAAAAATATTGATTACCGGTATCCGCAATTCTCCCACATCCCCGATTTTTGAATATTTTGACGCGATGTACTCTGGGACATCGTCGCCCATGTCGTATCCGCTCAATCTGACATCCATAAGATTAGTCAAAACAACGCTGACCATTGATACTGATCCAGCAAAGTCTCCGGTTTTACGCACATTTACCACCCAAGTTGGGCTACGCAATCTAAAAGATAATCTATGAGAATATTTCATATACAACGCGGAATTGTGCTGGTGAATGTGCTTATTTTCGCCACGATAGCCGTGACGGTTACATCGGCCTTGGTCAATTGGGGAGCAAGCGTGCTTAAGACGACCCGCATGCTTGATCAGCGTGAACAGGCATTCCAAATAGCTGAAGCTGGCGTGGAATATTATCGTTGGCATTTGGCTCACGCACCTACTGATTATCAGGATGGCACGGGAGGTCCTGGACCGTACACACATGATGTCAAAGACGCCGATGGTGATGTGGTTGGACAGTATTCTCTGGTTATTACGCCTCCTCTTATCGGTTCGACGGTGGTGAAGGTAAGATCAACCGGCATCGTGGTGGGCAGTACCACCTCGCGAACTATTTTGGCAACGCTGGCCATACCGTCACTGGCAAAATTTGCCGTCGTGGCCAATCAAAACATGCGTTTTGGCGCGGGCACAGAAGTTTTTGGTCCCGTGCATTCCAACTCAGGCATTCGTTTTGACGGAGTCAGTCATAATTTGATTACCAGTTCGGTGACTCAGTATAACGATCCTGACTCTGATGATTGCAATAATGGCAGATCATTTGGTGTTCATACTTGCGTCAATCCGGATGATCCACGTCCGCCGGCAACTGTGCCGAACAGACCAGATGTGTTCATGGCGGGTAGACAATTTCCAGTACAGTCGTTCGATTTCAATGGTTTGACTGTTGATTTGTCCCAAATGAAAGAAGATGCGCAGGATGATGGCGTATATATTTCTGCTTCCGGGTCACAAGGGTATCATATCGTTCTTAGAACGGACGGAACATTTGACTTATACAAAGTTACGGCGCTACAGCCCGCACCGAACAATTGCACGAATACCAACAGCCAGGACAACTGGGGCACATGGAGTGTCAAGACGCAAGTCCATCCGACGACGGGCGCGAATAATGTGCCAAAAAACTACGAATTTCCTGACAACGGCGTGATTTTTGTGGAAGATCATGTGTGGGTTGATGGAACTATTGATGGCGCCAGGTTGACCATCGCGGCAGGAAGATTCCCGGATAATGTCTCAACTCGCAAAGATATAATGATAAATAACGATCTCATCTATAGTACGTATGATGGGAGCGAAGTTATCGCGTTGGTGGCACAGCGCAATATATCGACGGGACTTTTTAGCGATAATAATCTTCGTGTCGACGCGGCTCTAGTTGCCCAAAATGGTAGGGCCGGCCGTTATTATTACGAGTCGGATTGCCGTTCGGGAGGAGTTAACTATTACGTGAGGGATTCCATCACTCTTTTTGGCATGATTGCCACCAATAATCGTTACGGTTTTGCTTATACCGATGATACCGGTTATGATACGCGCAACATCATATATGACGGCAATCTACTTTATGGTCCACCGCCGTCATTTCCATTGACTTCCAGTCAGTATCAAACTATATCTTGGCAGGAAGTGCAATAAAAGTAATATCCTTTGTCAAAATAGACCTGCACGGATCGGGGATTTGCGTTACAATACTCTTATGTCAAAAAAGCTTGTTATCGGTAACTGGAAAATGAATCCGGCGACGCTCGATGACGCGAAGAATATTATTCGCAAGATTCGCCGGACGGCGAATTTGTTGAAGAATACAGTTGTGGTCGTTTGCCCTCCGTTTGTTTACACGCAGAGCGCTATTTCCAGACGCGGTCCAAGCACGCTTAAAGTTGGCGCGCAGACCGTCTCGTATGAAAAGGAGAATTCTCATACGGGGGAAATAAGCGCCAAGACGCTTGTCGACATTGGCGTGGAATATGTGATAGCGGGGCATTCTGAAGAGCGTGCTCGTAACGATACCGATGAGATTGTTTCCCGACGAGTCAAGGCTATCATTGAGGCGGGAATGAACGCGGTTGTCTGTGTTGGTGAACGTGTCCGTGATGACGGCGGAGGGTATCTCGAGACGCTCAAAAGTCAAATCAAAAACAGTCTAGCAGACGTACCAAGCAGTTTGGCCAAAAATATTATTATTGCGTATGAACCGGTCTGGGCCATCGGCGCCAAGGAGGCGATGATGCCAGAACAGATATATGAGATGTCTCTCTTTGTGAAAAAAGTGTTTTCCGATATTTTCAGCCAGAATCAAGCAATGAAGACTCTAGTTATCTATGGCGGATCGGTCAATTTTAGGAACGCTAGGGAAATCATCACTGTGGGAAAGGTCGACGGACTTTTAGTGGGGCGCGAAAGCGTGAATACGCCTGGATTTGTAGAATTACTTAAGGCGGTTGATGACATCTAGTTATGATTTCTACTCGCCTCTGACAGGTGCTCGGCAATCAAAACACCGCCTGGCGCTCGCCCGCACTTCATCTGCTATAATAACTAGCATGAAGACAATCAGAGACATCGAGTATTTTGATGGGGTCAAAATGTTGATGCGTGTGGACTTTAATGTACCGATAAAAAATGGCGTAATTACAGATGATTTCCGGATTCGCGCGGCATTGCCGACGATTGATTTTTTGAACAAAAACGGCGCGGTAATTATCTTGGTAGGCCATCTGGAATCAATTGACGGGGAAAATCTGTCCTTGGAAACTGTCGCGTGGCATCTAGATAGATTGGGTCAGCCGGTAACTTTCATCAAAGATTTCAAAAGCGCGCGGAAGATCATAGAGACGAGTTGCGAGAGACAAAAAGAATTGGGAATGGATGGCGAAGGACGGAACGGTAGGGTCTTTTTACTGGAGAATCTTCGTTTTTTTGATGGTGAAAAGAATAATGATGCGAAATTCGTCAAGGAGCTAGCTTCACTTGCCGATATTTACATAAACGAGGCATTTTCAGCATCGCATCGTGAGCATGCTTCTATAGTCGGTGTCCCTAGATTGTTGCCGAGCTATATTGGGTTGCAGTTTGAAAAGGAAGTTGAGCATCTCTTAAAGACATTCACGCCGGCTCACCCCTTTGTCTTTGTTCTTGGCGGAGCAAAGTTCAACACAAAACTTCGACTGATCGAAAGATTTTCAAAAATTGCTGACGTGATATTTTTCGGAGGCGCACTGGGGAATGACGCACTCAAGGCCAAAGGATATTCGGTTGGTGATTCGAAGATTTCTGACGGATCCGTGGATATTTCTGGGATCGTCAATCGACCGAATATTATCGCGCCGATTGATTTTGTTAATCAAGATCATGTAGTGAAAAATATAGAGGCTATTGACGCGAAAGACATTATCTTTGATAACGGTCCAAAAACTCTTGCTTTGATGGCTGAAAAAATCAAACAGGCTAGATTTATTCTCTGGAACGGCCCGTTAGGCTTCTATGAGGACGGTTATGATGAAGGCACCAATGCTCTGGCCGGTCTGATTGCCACCCGCACCCAAAACGAAGGCGGGATTGTCTCAATAGTTGGCGGAGGTGATACTTTGGCGGCAATTGCTGATCTAAGGATCAACGATAAATTCACCTTTGTCTCCACGGCTGGTGGAGCAATGCTTGATTTTTTGGCCAAAGGGACTTTGCCGGGGATTGAGGCGTTGGGGAAGTAAAATTACCCGATTGGAGATTTTTCTACTATTCAGACAATGAAATATTATTCTCGATAAGTTTTCGGATGTTCAAGGGATTATTTTAGTGTTTCAATAATTCTCTTTTTATTACCCTCAAAATCTTTTTTGTCTCCTGAGGTGTTTTTGGGATTGGGGAACACCCAGATATGCGCGTGAGGAACTTCTTCACCGATAATCTTGCTCCAGATTTCTTCCTGTTTATAGGCTTTTTTCTGTGCAAGGGCAATTTTGCGCGCTATCTCGAAATAGTCACCAACATTTGGCACATCCCAGACCCAGCGGTAGTGTTTTTTCGGTATGACCAGAGTGTGTCCTGGGGAAAACGGATCGATACTCAAAAATGCCATGAAATCTTGGTTTTCATAAACGATATCGGCTGGGATTTCTTTGGCGATAATTTTGCAGAAGATGCAGTCTTTCATGTAATGATTTTAGCATAAATAAAAGAGCGACTTTTGTGGACTTTCCCCATGTTATACTTCCTTTCATGTCCTACAGCATCCGTCGACCACTTACTTTAGATGAACGAAACCGCATCGGTGGCGCGTCTGACATTGTGGCGCATCTTCTTTTTCATAGGGGTATTGTAGAAGCGGAAGCCGCGAACAGATTCCTTCTGCCTGATTACGACAATCATGTCCACGACCCATTCCTCCTCAAAGACGCCGAAAAATCAGCCGAGCGGATCATTTCGGCCATGAAAAACAACGAACGGATTGCGATTTATTCCGACTATGATGCTGATGGCATTCCGGCAGCCGTGATGTTCAATGATTTTTTCAACAGGATCGGCTACGCGAATTTTTCCATCTATATCCCACATCGTCACAATGAAGGTTTTGGGGTGAATGTTGAAGCAGTGGAACAGTTGGCAGGGGAGGGTGTGAAGCTCGTGATCACCTTGGACTGTGGCATTTCCGATGTTGAACCAGTCAGACGAGCCAACGAATTGGGCATAGAAGTAATTATTACTGATCACCACGAACCGCCGACCACTCTACCGGTTGCCTTTGCGATCATTGATCATAAACAGCTTGATTGCGCCTATCCAGACAAAAACTTGTGTGGATCGGGGATTGGGTTCAAGTTGATTCAGGCGATATTGAAGCAAGCAAAGATTCAAGATTCAAGATTCAAGATTCAGGAAAAGAAGATTGAAAGAAACAAGGACGGAGAAGTGGGAAAAACAGGCAGAGGGGTGATTTTAAAAAATGGTTGGAAGGATGGTCATGAAAAGTGGCTTTTGGACATGGTCGGGATCGCCACATTATCCGATATGGTTCCGCTCATCGGGGAAAATCGGGTCTTTGCTCGCTATGGTTTGGCAGTCTTGCGGAAAAGTCCGCGGAAGGGGCTTAGACGACTTTTAGTCAAATTGAACATGTCCCAAGCACATATCACCGAAGATGATATTTCTTTCATGATCACACCGCGGATTAACGCTGCCTCGCGAATGGGTGTGCCGATGGATGCTTTCAAATTACTTGCGACCGATAATGATGAGGACGCGGATAAATTTGCCACGCATTTGGATGAAATAAATAACGAGCGCAAGGGAATTGTGGCGGCGTTGGTCAAAGAGATTAAAAAAATTGTCAGAGATAGGTATGGAGATAAAGGAAAAGTGCAAAGAAGCAGTGAAGCAATAAACAAAGAGCAAAAAATAAAACAAGGTTCGATGATCAATGGTCAAGTGAATACATTGCCGGCGGTGATTGTCCTTGGAAATCCGGACTGGAAACCTTCTTTGCTTGGTTTGGCCGCAAACTCATGTGCCGAAGAATTTGATCGGCCGGTTTTCCTCTGGGGTCGAGATGGCGATAATATCATCAAAGGTTCGTGTCGTTCGAAGGGTAGGAGTAGCGTTGTGGAGATCATGCGTGGCGTTTCTGAAGGGATTTTTCTGCAATATGGCGGTCACAAGCATTCAGGTGGGTTTGCAGTGAAGAATGACCAGATTCATTTTTTGGAAAAGGAATTGAATGGAGCACTGGAAAGAAGCAAAGAAGGGGACTTTGATAAAATGGATATGAGTGAGATAGACTCTGATTTTATTGATGCGGAATTGAAACTGGATGACATTACTTGGAAACTTCAGGAAGATCTCGATCGGATGTCGCCATTCGGCATGGGTAACCCAAAGCCGCTGTTCATTTTCAAAAAAGTCCAGCCGACTGATGTACGTGTATTTGGCAAAGGTAAAGATCACGTGGAATTGGTTTTCAAGAGAAATGGTGGTACTGACATTTCGGCGATTGCGTTTTTTGGCGGAGATAATGAGTGGGCGAAGAATTTATTGGCTGATAAGAATCAAGTTGTAGATTTGGTCGCTTCAATTGAAAAATCGATATTCAGAGGAAGGAAGGAGTTGCGGTTGAGGGTCGTTGAAGTGATAGTGTAATAAATAGGGCATCTTATTTGCTGAAATAAGTGGGATGAGTTTTTTATTATGCTAATATATCTCCATGAATCAAGTTATCATCTTCACCGACGGCTCATCTCGCGGCAACCCGGGCCCTGGTGGCTGGGGGGCGATAGTAATCACAAAGCAAATAAGCAAAGAAGGAAAGACGGAAAAAGAGTCTGTGGTAGAACTTGGTGGCTTTGAAAAAAACACCACAAATAACAGGATGGAGTTGACAGCGGTAATTTGGGGCTTGCGGAAAGCCTCAGAAATGTCCGGAAAAGTACGGAATGACATGATGGATTGGCATACCCAAGTTTACACTGATTCTTCCTATGTAATAAACAGCATTACCAAATGGATCCATGACTGGAAACGGAACGGTTGGATGACTAAAGCAAAAAAAGGTGTGCTCAATAAAGATCTGTGGATAGAATTGGATGAAGTTTTGAATAAAATTGGCGCTAGAAATGTTTCTTGGCGACATGTTGGCAGTCATATTGGCATCGCCGGCAATGAACGTTGTGATTTTATTGCTACATCATTAGCTGACGGAGATAAGATCGAACTATACAGTGGATCACTTTCCGGTTATCAAACCGAGGTTCCACCTCGGTAAACTTCAGCAAAACTTTATCACTTCTTTATCATTTCTTTATCATCTTTTGGTATGGTGGAGGTATGACCACTTTTGTCTCTCGGCCATTTATCATTGGAGCAACCGCCACGGCGCTCGTGTCGTGTCTGGCTGGATACGCGTGGCATGAACAAAATAGGCCGCCAGTTTTGGAAGTATATATTTTTGCCTTGAAAAGCGGTCGGTCAATGTTCATTCGCACGCCTGACGATCGCAGGATTTTGGTTGATGGCGGAGGTAATGCCGAAATTATTCGTCATATTACGAACATATTGCCATTTTATTCTCGGGGCATTGATGTCGTTGTTGCCACAAATACCGATGGTAAAAATGTTTCCGGCCTGATAGATGTTATCGAGCGTTATGAAGTTGAACGCGCCTATATTCCACGATTCACCCTTGAAAATACAGGTACCACCAGTTCAACCGATGATATTTACCGAACATTTCTCGGTGAACTTGGTGATCTGCATATTCAAACTCATGAAGTTGCGGCTGGTGACCAAATCCCCTTGAGTGGATCGGATGACGGCAGTTCAGTGCAACGCGTGACCGCGCAGGTTTTATTTCCGGTACCTGCCGACATGTTTGAATATTCCAAGGCCAGCGCCCCTGAACTACTTTTTAGCCTTTCATATGGCAAAACGTCAATTTTATTTATGGGTGATGCCAGCAAAAAAGTTCAAAAATTATTGGCTTCTTCAAGTGCGGTGATTTCCGGATCTATTGGCGATACCGATGTGTTGATCATCTCACATAGTGCTTTACCAGCCAATATGTCATCTGGGTTTATAAATATTGCGCGACCGAGAGCATTGATTTTTAAGAAAACAGTGACGAAATCATCAACTGATACTTCAAAATCTGCGAAATCAAAATCCACATCCATTACTTCTTCAATTTCCAAAGATGGCAAAAAGATTACTCCAAAGAAAAAAATCGTCGCAGACCCTCTGGTCGCGATTCTTGATGAGGACAGATTTAATCTGAAAGAAGCGGGGACCGTCAAAATCGTCTCAGATGGAGAGGGTGTGATTATTTCTGGAAATATTGAGTAATTTCTACTTGATGACCCCCGCCTTCTTGAGAGTCTGATAGGCGCCATTTTTCTGGATAGTACGAAGACCACGGGCTGAGACGTTGAGTTGAAAACTCTTTTTGAGCTCGGCAACATAGATGCTTTTTTTCTGGAGATTTGGGTAACGACGAACCTTGCCACAGGGATTGAACTGTGTGGCGCGAGTGCGGTTGGAGTATCGTCCGCCGACAACTGAACCAACTTTGGTTATTTCGCAGATTTTGGCCATGAAAGTAATAGAAACAGTATGGTATCATAGATTACGTGTTTTGCAAAGTTTTGAAGTCCTAAATCCTAGATTCTAAATAAACTCGAAATTCAAAGTATAAAATTCGAAACCACTCCCCATGATTACAATCCTTTCAATTACCATCCTCATACTTTCTGTCATCATCCATGAAGTCTCGCATGGCTACATGGCTGATTGCCTTGGAGACCCGACTGCTCGTCTGCAAGGAAGATTGACCTTGAATCCGATCAAACATATCGATCCGGTTGGATCCATCATCGTGCCCCTGATTACTTCCTTGGCCGGCTTTACTTTCGGTTGGGCCAAGCCGGTTCCGTACAATCCATACAATTTGAAAAATAAGCGCCAGGGAGAATTTCTCATCGCCCTCGCCGGCCCGCTTTCCAATATCGTCATCGCTCTGATCTTCGGATTAATTATTCGTTTCGTTGAACAAGGAGTAATGACACTGTTCATTCAAATCGCCTCATATATTGTCCTTATAAATATAGTCCTAGCGGTTTTCAACTTGATTCCTATACCTCCGCTTGACGGCTCTAAATTACTTTTTGCATTTTTACCACAGCAATACGGAAAGACCAGATTGTTCTTGGAAAGGTATGCGCCGATCCTAATCATTGTCGTTATTTTCTTTCTCTGGGAAGTCATTTCACCGATAATCTGGCCTATTTTCAGGGCTTTTACAGGGGTTGATTTTTAGCTATTGACACATCAGCGGGTGCTTGTTATAATGGTTACGAATTGAATATGTTATAATGTTCGGTCTTAGGGTCAGTGAAGGTGGTTCCTCCAGCTGATCCCGGGCGTTCCACGAAGTTTGTGGACGCCCGTTTTTATTTGCAAGAATTGTTTCCCCATGCTAATCTATCCCCACTGTCCTTTTTAAGGATCGGTACATTATAAAGGCAAGAATGAGTAATCGCTCCGGCCGCTCCAGCCTTTTCTCAAAAACGGCTGGGCAACTCAAGCCAAAAGCGGTGAAGAATTCAGGATTGCCAGTAAACACAAGAGGTAAGAGATAAGAAGTAAGAGCTAAGAAATTGCCCCAAGTTTTTCTTAACTCCTAGCTCTTACCTCCTATCTCCAAACTTATGCCCACAATAAATCAGCTCACCAAGCAAAATCGCGCGCGTTTCACTCGAAAATCAAAGTCGATTGCTTTGACGCGAACATTCAACACCATCAAAAACCACCCGATTTTCTTTCCGGCTCCGTTCAAGCGTGGTGTTTGTGTCAAAGTCACCACCAAGACCCCGAAAAAACCAAACTCGGCTATCCGCAAGATTGCCCGTGTCCGACTCTCCAATGGTCTTGAAGTTACCGCTTATGTCCCGGGAGAAGGTCACAATTTACAGGAACACTCGGTTGTTCTACTTCGTGGCAGTCGCGTCAAAGATGTCGGTCTCCGTTATACTGTGGTCCGTGGCGTTTTGGACGCGGCCGGAGTAGAGAAGCGCAGGAAAGGTCGAAGTCAATATGGAAACAAGAGGCCGAAAGCAGCGAAGTAATTTAATAATTAAACTATTAAACCATTTAACAATTCCAGACAAACTCAATCGTTCAATAGTGAAATTGTTAAATTGTTGAATCGCTACCATCATGCGAAGAAAACTAAACATAAAAAGAGAGATTAGACCTGACATCAACTATCAATCTTTGAAGCTGGGCAAATTCACCAACTACATCATGGAATCAGGCAAGAAGAACATCGCCCGCGGCGTTGTCGCTGACTGTATGAATGTCATCAAAGAAAAGATGAAAGTCGAGAATCCTATTGAAGTCTTTGAGGCGGCCCTCAAGAATACTATGCCAGCAATGGAAGTTCGTTCACGACGAGTCGGAGGCGCCAACTATCAGGTTCCTCGGGAAGTCCGTCCGGAACGACGATCGGCTCTGTCTATGAAATGGATCATTGAAGCCGCTCGTAACAAGAAAGGCAAGCCGATTCACGAGAAGCTGGCCGACGAGATCATCGCCGCTTCCAAGAACGAAGGCGAGGCGATCAAGAAACGCGAGAACATGCACAAGATGGCCGAGGCCAACAAGGCTTTCGCTCACTTTGCGTGGTAATCAAGCGCAAGAGATTAGTTACTATTTTTTACATTTTTGACTCCACTACTTAGATGCTCAGATCTTTCTTGATATCTTTCCAGTGTCCTTTCATGCGCTGAGCTAGAGCCATCACCTTCTTTGGATCTATATTTTTGATGGTTTTATACTTATTGGCGATCTTAACTACTGCTGCCTTGTAGAGTTCTTCATTGAGGTCTTTGAGTTGCTCGATCTCATCCATGACTTCGGCTTTCATCTTGAGCATCCAACTTTTGAAAGCCTTTCGGTGTTGTGGTCCTTTTTTTGAGCCATAGAGATAATAGGCACCAGCGACTGTGGCAGCTACAGCAGCGATACTTGCACCCATAGCGAAGGCGTGTGAAGAAGATTTCTTGGAAGGTGATTTTTTTGTAGGCATAATATATGTGGCTATAGATTGATAATGACTATTTCTTGTCCTTGATACTCTTGCGGGTGAATAGATCGCGAAAGAGGCGAAAGATCCCCGCGAGACTGAGCTTGCCCTCGCGTATTTTGCCACGGAGGGCGTGAACATCCTCGACGACCAGGCCGCTTTCAGACCGTAACATGTCTGAAATCTTGTGTATGTTGTTGAGAATTTTAATTATAAATATAAGGGCGATGATGAGGCCTATGGAGACAAGCACGACTGCGATCGAAGTGATAAAGAAAAATATATCGGCATGAATGAGTGTTTGCATGTTGCTATCATACTATACTTGGGAAGACGGCGCAGTAGGGGAATGGTTACAGAGACTTGACAGGAATATACCATAGTATATACTTTGGTATATGACTACAAATACCAAGACACTTTTAACAGTAAAGACCGAAAAAAGCCTCAAACAAGCGGCGCAGGAGACCGCAGCCGAGCTCGGTTTTTCGCTCGGAACTCTTGTGAATGCGCTACTTAAACAATTTGTACGTACCAAAGAGATTAATTTTTCCGCGTCATACACTCCAACTCCGTATCTTATTGCTGCTATTGAGGAAGCAGAAAAAGAATATGCTGAGGGTCGTTTACCCAAACCTCTTCCGCTCGATGAGTTTATTGCCAGACTTAATTCCTAAAATGTTTTACTACAGACATGCTTTTTACCCAGCCTTCACGTTTTGAGAAAGAATATAAGAAACTTCCCAAAAAGTTGAAGGATAAAATTGTTGAACGATTAAAGATCTTTGTCACCAACGAATTTGATCCGCTTCTAAATAACCACATGGTCAAGTATAAATATGAAGGACACAGAAGTATTAATCTGACTGGTGACTGGCGGATCTTATATAAGAAAATCGACCATAAAACCTATGAGCTATATGCAGTTGGTACGCATCATCAATTGTTTGGGAAGTGATTATAGGCATTTATTTTTTATGACATGATAAACATCCAAGGACCAATAATTTTAATTCAAAAAACGCTGATTATCCGTACATGCCGTCGTTGCGGATGCTCGCTTGACGTAATTTTGTGCAGTGATGAAACATATGAGGGCGGTCATTATTTTGGATTTGGACAACCGCATGTGGATGAGGAAGGAGTGTGGTTTTGTGAGTTGTGTTATATGAGGAAGTTTGAAAAAACGAGAAAAAGTACTCTTGTGTTATAATTTGGGCATGAATAAAATAACATTGAGTATAGTATCTTTTATAATCTTCTCCATCGTATTTGATATCATTTTGTTTTTGATTGATAAAAATATGCTTACAGATTTGTTATCAAAACCACTTAATAGCGGTGTGATCATTTTATTTCTTCCAGCACTTGTGGCTACAATATCACTTCAAAAAAATTTACGACAATCTATTATTACTTCTATCTTGATTATCGTGGTATACACAGCTCTATTTCTTGGCTTATTTGCTAATTGGAATTCCGAGTATGCTGGCATGAACCTTATTACTGTACCCATATTTATATTTGCATTCGCTTTAGGAGGGGCTCTTATTGGTTCATTTTGTAAACATATTCGTAATAAATTTTACAAAAATACCGTATCAAATTAACAGGATTATATGATCCAGTTCAGTATTTGATTATTTTCTCATTTTCCTGTACATTACCCTCTACATAAAGCCTCGGCGCTTTTTTAATTCCGCCGATATTTTGCATCATTTATTACTAAATTTGGCCCTAATTATCATTACGGCCACCCATTAATCCCAAATGAACCGCGACTACCCACTAGAAAAAGTACGCAACTTCGGCATCATCGCTCACATCGATGCTGGCAAAACTACCACCTCGGAACGCATCCTGTACTACACCGGCATGATCCACAAGATCGGCGAGGTGCATGAAGGTGAGACGGTCACGGACTGGATGGAGCAGGAACGCGAACGCGGCATCACGATCACGGCGGCGGCCATTACCTGTTTTTGGAATCCGAGCTATAGGCGCGGCCTAAAAGGCGCTGATGGCAAAGACGATGTCAGCAAAAAGGTCCGCTTCAACATCATCGATACTCCAGGACACATCGACTTTACGGTAGAAGTGAAGCGTTCTTTACGCGTACTCGATGGAGCAGTCGTCGTTTTTGACGGAGTTGCTGGAGTGGAACCACAATCAGAGACCAACTGGCGCTATGCCGATGAGAGCAAGGTTCCTCGTCTTTGCTTCATCAACAAGCTCGATCGCACTGGTGCGTCATTTGAGAAATCATACAAATCTATTTTGGAGCGCTTGAACAAGAACGCCGTTCGTTTTCAAATCCCTATCGGTTTGGAAGGAGATCATGTCGGTGTCGTGGATCTTTTGAGAATGAAAGCCTACTACTTTGAGGGGGAGAAGGGTATTGATGTCATTGAAAAGGAGATTCCGACAGATCTCTTGGAAGACGCCAAGAAATACCGCGCCGAAATGATTGAAAAAGTCGTGGAAACCGATGATGTGGCTATGCAAAATTTTCTTGACGGCAAAGAAATTTCCATTGCAGAATTCAAGGCTGTTGCTCGCAAGGCGGTAATAAATAACAAAATTTTTCCGGTTTTTACCGGCTCAGCCCTCAAAAATGTCGGCGTTCAGCTCATTCTTGACGCGGTTGTTGACTATCTCCCGTCACCTTTGGACATTCCAGCCATCCGAGGCATTGATCCAAATACCGGAGCAGAGGTCTTTCGTCATGCCGATGACAAGGAACCTTTCTCAGCTTTAGCATTCAAATTGCAAAATGATCCATTCGTCGGTGCCCTTACTTTCTTCCGTGTTTATTCCGGAACGATTGAAGCTGGTTCTTACATCTACAACTCCACCACTGGCAAGAGAGAACGTCTCGGCCGTATTGTCCGCCTTCAAGCTGACAAGCGCGAAGAGGTCAAGAAAGTTTTTGCCGGAGAGATCGCCGCGGCTGTTGGATTGAAAGATGCTCTAACCTCGCACACTTTCTGCGATGAAGACAAGCCGATAGTCTTGGAGACTATCAAATTCATGGAGCCGGTCGTGTCCCTGCGCATTGAACCGAGGACCAAGGCCGACCAAGAGAAGATGGGCATGGCACTCCGCAAACTTGGCAATGAAGATCCGACATTCAGAGTTACGAGTAACCAAGAGACTGGCGAAACTATCATTTCTGGCATGGGAGAGCTTCATCTTGAAATCATGGTTGATCGCATGAAGCGTGAATTTGGCGTTGAAGCCAATGTCGGCGAGCCACAGGTGGCATATCGCGAGACCATCCTTGGCAGTGCCGAAGCTGAACACAAATACATCAAACAGACCGGCGGTAAGGGTCAATACGGCCATGTCCGTCTCAACTTGAAGCCGATGCAGCCGTTGGTTGAGGGCGAAAAGATCAAAAAGAACGTTAGCCGCTATGATGATTTTGAATTTGTTAATTCCATCAAAGGAGGCGTCATCCCCAATGAGTTTATTCCGGCAGTTGAAAAGGGAGTCCATGAAGCTATGGATAGAGGTATTGTTGCTGGTTTCAAGATGGTCAATATTTCCTGCGAACTGACTTTCGGTTCGTACCACGATGTTGACTCATCCGAGATTGCCTACAAGATTGCCGCTTCACAAGCATTCCAAGATGCCGCCAAGCGTGCCAAGCCGGTTATTCTAGAACCTATCATGAAACTGGAGATCGTCGCTCCGGAAAAATACATCGGTGACATCAACGGTTCCATCGCTTCCAAGCGCGGCCAAGTCGAAGGTTCTGAACCTCGCGGCCAAGCCATCGCTATTCACGCCAAAGTTCCACTCTCGGAGATGTTTGGCTACACCACAGCTCTTCGTTCGATGACCTCTGGTCAGGGAAGCGCCATGATGGAATTTGATCACTATGAAGTTGTGCCGGGAAACGTCGAGAAGGAGATTGTCGAGAAGAGGAAATAAATCCGTAAGATATGGCAGCTTATTTTGTCGGTGCTTGACATCTGAATAACCGTTGTATATACTTCGGTTATGAAAACAGTCATAAACATAAAAGTAGATCGTGATATCAAGGAACATGCTTTCAAGGTGGCGAAAAACATGGGCCTTCCTTTGAGCACCATTATCAACGCTTTCCTGAAGAAGTTCATCGCTGACCAGAGTATCACTTTTACCGCGCCCCTCAAGCCCTCCAAGAATCTTGAGAAGATCCTGAAGAGAGCAGATAAGGATATAAAAATGGGTCGAAACCTGTCTCCGGTTTTTACGAATGTTGAAGATATGATGGCCTATCTCAATAAGTAATTTCCATGAAATATCTTAATGAAAATAAGCGGATTCATATTGCACAAAGATTTCAAGAAAACCTTCTCGAAACTACAGCGGGGTATTAAAGATACCTTCGAAGAAAGATCTTCGATATTTATCTCACAACCGTCACATATAGTGCTCAACAATCACCCTCTGGGCGGCACGTGGGAAGACCATTGGAGTATCAATATCACCGGAGACATAAGAGCGATTTACAGGATTGAAGAAAATATCGCGATTTTCGTGGCTATCAGGACACACGGTCAGCTATATAAATAGGTTCTTTGCTCATTGTGTCTGTGCATAACCCGCTTTTGAGAATATGGAGGGGGTGTTACTATATGGTCAGTAATTAGAGTTTCATCAACTTGATTGTTATTGTCTTTATTAATTCACTCTAAATTTTTATTGAAATGAAAAAATCAATTCTCTCGTTTGTTATCCCGCTAGCGGTCTTCACCCTTGTGGCTGTTCTCGTTGTGCCAGGTAATGTCGGGGCGCAAGTCACTATACCCACAATTCAAGTTGTTTCACCTAATGGTGGTGAGCATTACAATGTTGGAGATACCATAAAAATCATAGTCAGAACGTCAAACTTACCATCCTTGACAAAAGTTCAGGTAGCACTGTCATCCGCTGGGGGGATGAAGGCCCTCAATGATTTAAATGATAGAGCGGGTGCCATTGGAGATGAGTGGACTTTCTTGTACAAAGTTGATCACAGTTTTTTGTGACGCCGACGAAGATATATGCATGGTTATGGGGTCCCTACGTGTATAATCCTTTGTATGATGATTACAGCGATAATTATTTCACCATTTCAGATGTTACTAATCCCACAATCAACATAACTTCCAATCCCAACACGATTATTTTGGGTGAATCTTCGGTAGTTTCTTGGACTGCAACAAGCGAGAAGATATGTAGCAATATTGTTAGCTGTACGAATACCCAAACAATATGCTCTAGCAATTTTTTCGGTATTTCTTCTTCGGAATCATTATCTGGTAGCCGAACAGTTATTCCGAAAACAATAGGAATTATCCCCTTTTCATTGATTTGTAAGGGCGTAAATGGGACGCTTGTGCAAGCGACAACTACTATTAGTGTTGACCCCGTACCGAGTCCTTCCGTCACCGTTATTTCGCCAAATGGAGGAGAAGAATTGCGGATAGGTAAGATGTACGAAATAAAATGGGACGGTAGAAACTTCCCGGCTGATAACATGGTCGGGATTGCACTTGTGAATGAGGCAACTGTGAACACGTATCTACATGATCTCACTAATTACCTCTTTGATAATAAAATAACTACAGGTTCCGTGAGTTGGACTGTTCCTGATACAATCACTCCTGGCAAATATCGTCTAAGGATGTTTTGTGGAATAAATGGCACGGATCGTTATTGTAGTGAAGATGGCTCTCTCGACAGTAACCCTCAATCACAAGACTATAGTGATTCGTTTTTTACCATCACTTCCACTCCGCCAACTTCCTGCTACAACTTCAGCGTCAATCTCCAGATCGGTTCCCGTGGTGACGATGTAACCGCACTTCAAAAGTTCCTCATAGCTAAGGGATTTTCCATTAGCGAAGGAGTCACGGGCTATTTTAGCTATGGAACATTTACCGCTTTAACAAAATACCAAAGAAGTGTCGGTCTTCCCGCAACCGGTTTCTTTGGTCCGTTGACTAGGGCGAAGGTAAATAAGGATTGTCAATCTACCCCTGTAATCAATATCTCCTGGAGTAATGGTACAGACAAGGTGCTTGTTGGTCTGGTTGATAGCAGGTTTGAGAAAGATGGAACAGTATTGGGATGGATTCTACTTGATCAGAAACCCAATGGTTCATTTGCCTGGAATGGACAAAGTATAAGTGATCTGAGTGGAAAAGTATCGTGGCCACCGCTTTCTTTGTCTTCAGGGCCGTTTCGTATTATCGCGGTTACGGCAGGTTCCGGCAAAAATTATTGTTTAGATTATAAACCAGAGTGTAGTATTGTTCTCAGTGAATACTTTAATATCTCAAATGAAAAAATTGATATTAGACTTGAACCATTTATTTCAAATCAAAATTACGTCACTGTCACCAATCCTAGCGCAGGTGAAGTTCTTCAGACTGGATTTCAGTACAAAATCATCTGGACAACCAACTCTCTTGATAAGGATCAATTGTTTGATATTACGGAATTTTCCGATAGCGGTAAAAGTTTGATTGCCGAAGGGGTCACGACGATGAATTGCACCCAAGTTGTCTATGTCAGACCTGGAGAAAATAAATATACCTGTATCACAGATTGGATTCCGAAACAGGTCTCGTCAAAATCCCGATTGGTTGTTAGCAAGCGTGGGACGAATGAAGTGGGATATTCGGGAAGTTTCTCTGTTGTATCTAAGACAGGTACAGGGCCTTCCATCACCGTCCTTTCGCCGAATGGGGGAGAATCTTGGACAAGAGGGACGACTCAGACGATAAAGTGGAATGACAATACGCCTATTCCAGCCTGTCCGACTGGAGCATACTGCACCCAACCCGCCCCCAAATCTTATGACGTCAAACTGGCTCCATATTATCCACCATGCACAGGAAGGGTATGTCCTGCTTATCCATACATTGCACCTTACCCAATCGCTATTGGTATAAGCAAGCCATCTTATGAGTGGAATGTTGGTCTTACCAAAGGCGACGTGACGGCTCCTGACGGTTCTTATAAAGTTCAAATATGTCAGACTGGCACAAACACTTGCGACTTCAGCGACTCTTTCTTCACCATAGATTCTCGAACTATCAAGCCATCCATCAGCATAACAAGCCCAAATGGTGGAGAGGTATGGTATGGGAATAATTCATATCAGTTGAGATGGAGAAGTGTAAATATGCCCAATGATGGTTATTTGAGAGCTCTTCTCATCGCACGTGATGGATCAACCTTTGATTCTCTTGTAAATAAGAGTTCCCCAGGAGAGATTTGTGTAATTGCCACTGAAGCGAATAAATCTTGTGTATCAATAAATTCTGGTTCTGTAACAATTCCGATTCTTGATGGCTGGATAACCCCAGGTGAATATAAAGTTCGAATTGGTTGTTTTAAAATGAACTCACAAATTCCTTGTACAAATTATTTTGGTGAGACAGGAGATGAAAGCGATTCTTATTTCACTATTGCTTCTGAAATTTCCACCAACCCTCCTCCAACTCCTATACCCACTCCAACACCAACCCCAGTAAACCTCATCACTTCCTTCACTCAAGGCACGGCATATTCCTACGACAACTTCACAAAATCAGGCAACAGCATCACTTCAGCCGTTGAATCATCTGCCAATATCGGTGGAGCCATCTCCAACCGTCTCACATTAGATACTTCCAAGAAGTATAAGCTGACCTATACCCTCAATCTTAACTCCGGCACGGCTCCGAACATTCGTTTTGTCTCTGGCTCTGATGGTAGAAGCTCAATCTATCTTACCGCAAGCAATACTAGAGCTCTGGATCAAATCGCCCAAAACGGCACCAATTCGGTAACCTTTACTCCCTCAAAGACAAATGGTTACATTGAAATCTCCGTTGGAAGCGGCTCAAAAACTGACTTTTCCATGAGCAATATTTCTCTTGAAGAAGTCGGACCTTCAGCCCAGAGCGTCTCTTTTACGGCTCTAGTATTCGAAGCTATTGAAAAGTGGCTGGGGAGATAGATTCAAGAAAGGCGTAGGGTAGACCTACGCCTCACTCCCGCAGTTGCGGGAGTGTTTCCTACAGGCTAAACTATCTATAATGTCAAATTCGCATAAACCGCAGGCCTATATTTTTATCGGCAGATCCGGATGTGGTAAAGGGACGCAGGTACAGCTCTTGGTCGATGTCTTAAAGATAAGAACCCCAGAAATTGATGTTTTGTATGTTCAAACGGGACAGGAGTTTCGGGATTTTATCCAAAAACCGACGATTACTGCCAAAAAATCAAAGGAAATATACGATGCAGGCAGTCTCCAGCCGGAATTTTTGACGGTGAATATGTGGGTGCGACCACTGATTGATCAATATAAAGGCAATCAACATTTGATTTTTGACGGCACGCCAAGAAAATTCCATGAAGCGGGAGTGTTGCATTCATGTTTTGGTTTTTATGGATTTGATAAACCGTGGGTCATTAATATTGATATAAGTGAAAATGAATCAATCAAACGATTATTGGCGCGTAAGCGTTTTGATGACAACGAGGTTGATATTCGCAAACGACTCTCGTGGTACGAGGTTGATGTCGTCCCAACGCTTGGATACTATGACGACAATCCAGCTTATAATTTTTTGAAGATTTTCGGTGAAGGGAGCATAGAAGAAATCCACGCTGATATTGTGAAAAAATTGGGCTTGGAGTAAAGTAAGGTGCGCGATATGGACCCCTGAATTACGCGAATTCCACGAATTTGCCGCCAAAAATAACTGGCCTAGTATTTATTTATAGATTCGTATCACTTTCATTTTCGTGATTAATATAAAGACCAAACAAGATATTGCTATACTCCGAGAGGGCGGCAGACGACATGCTTACATTTTGAAAGAGTTGGCGAAAATGGTGAGACCGGGCACACATGTTGTTGATTTAGACACACACGCGACAAAACTTATTGAAAAAGGCGGTGACATGCCCGCTTTTTTGAATTATCAACCATACGGGGCGGCACGACCATATCCGGCGACGCTCTGCGTTTCAATTAACGACGAAATTGTCCATGGTATCCCGACTGAGGGCGATAAAGTACTCAAAGAAGGCGATATTGTAAGCATTGATTTGGGTATGACCCACAAAGGAATGGTCACTGACGCGGCTATTACTGTGCCGGTGGGTAGAATTCACAAAGAATTGAAGGAATTACTTGTAACCACCCAAAAAGCGCTTATGGCGGGTGTTAAGGCGGCGAGAGGAGGCGCTAAAGTAGGAGACATCAGTAACTCCATACAACGAATTGGTTTAGCCCATGGCTATGGCATAGTTGAAGAATTAGCGGGCCATGGCGTGGGTTATCATGTGCACGAAGAGCCTTATGTGCCGAACTACGGCCAAGCGGCGAAAGGGGAGAGACTAAAACCAGGAATGGTGATTGCTATTGAGCCGATGTTTAATCTGGGGACGAAGAAAATTAGATTGGATATGGATGGGTACACATATCGAACGGCTGATGGGGAACCGAGCGCGCATTTTGAACACACCATCGTCATTACCAAAGGCGACGCAGAAATCTTGACGGTATAATTGTATTTGATAATGCACGTTCAAAACCTCATGTTGCTTTTGCCTTGCTTCTTGTCATATTTAACCCTACAATGATATCCATGAAAAATCACCCAAAATACGAGCGCACGCTAGTCATTATTAAACCAGATGGAATACAACGCTCACTCGTCGGCGAAGTCATCAAGCGTTATGAGCAGATAGGATTGAAGCTGACGGCCATAAAAATGATGGTTGCCACGCCGGAATTGATCGAAAAACATTATACTCTTGATCCGGAATGGCGTACGGTGACAGGTCTGAAGACTATCAAAGGCTATAAGGACAAAGGTATGAAGCCACCATCGGAGGACCCGCATGAAATAACGACTAAGATCTTAAAAAATCTTATAAGATATATGACAAGCGGTCCGATTGTGGCTATGGTTTGGGAGGGCGCGCATGCAGTTGCTATCGTGCGCAAACTGACGGGCGGTACCGAACCCCTAACATCAGATGCTGGTACCATCAGAGGCGACTTTGTGATGGATTCCTACAAAATGTCGGATGATGATGGAAGGTCAGTCAGGAATATTGTTCACGCCTCGGGATCATCCAAAGAGGCCGAAGATGAAATCAAGCATTGGTTCAAACCGGAGGAAGTTATAAGATACAAATCAATCCAAGAAAAAATACTTTATGATGTCAATCTGGATGGAATATTAGAATAAATTATTGCATATAGCACAACATCGTGTTGCGACTTCTTGTACACCTTTTATCAACTTGTTTTTTGTTCGGCGTATAATACAATTAACACAGGTTACGAAGTATTAACCCTATACCACATTATTTGGGATCCCAAAGAACTTCGGTTCAAATTAGATCGCACCTTGGTGTTGATTTTGAGGGAACCCACCTAGTTCATCTAGGTTAAGCAATACTTCGTAGCCAACCAAAGAATCTCCCTGAAGTCCGTTTGTCGTTGGCAAGCGAGGCTGGTTATAGGGGATTTTTTGATTTATGGACTGAAAACACCTATACTTAACCGATGCTTTCATATATTTTTGCTTTTGTCATTCTCACTATCGTTTTGATTGGTAACATCTTGGGACCGGAAATCACGCATATAAGCATGAGATACTACGATAGTATATTGCATATGCTTGCCGGCGCGGGTTTGGGGTTCTTTATATTGGCACTGATGTCAACACTAAAGTTAGGGCGCTGGCGCACAATCTTTGATGTCACTTTCGGTATGTTACTTTTGGGCATCATCTGGGAATTATTTGAAATTTACTTCAATATTACTGGATATGAATTGTGGAGCACGATGTATTACTTTGACACGGTCAAGGATCTTATATTGGACGTGGTCGGAGCGGCATTGGTGGCTTTCATTATTATAAAAAAGTAATACATGTCTAATAAGCTTACGGTTACATTTTGCAGTGGGGTCGGCACGGTTACGGGCGCTAATTTTCTACTTGAAACGGAGAAGTCAAAAATATTGATTGATTGTGGCATGATTCAAGGCGAAAAGTTTGCCACAGAAGAAAACTCCAAGTTATTTTCCTATGATATTCCCACGATTGATGCTCTTCTAGTCACTCATGCGCATCTGGATCATGTAGGTCGTATCCCGAAATTGGTTAAAGAAGGTTATCTGGGACCTATCTATTCAACGCCAAAAACAAAAGAGTTGGCTGAAATTGTCTTGACTGACGCAGTTGGCATTTTGGCGTTGGAAGCGAAACAGAATGGCACATTGCCACTTTATGGGATAGAAGATGTGGAGATGGTTTTTATGTCTTGGAAAACTATTCCATATCATCAGGAAGTCAAGATAGTGGATGATATTTCGGTTGTTCTAAAAGACTCGGGACATATACTGGGATCAGCGATGATTGAGGTTACTGTACGAGGTCCAGCCTCGCGCAAGATTTTATTTACCGGCGATTTGGGAAATTCACCGGCGCCACTTCTAAGAGACACGGAAGAGGTCGACGATGTTGATTTTATAATCATGGAAAGCGTCTATGGCGACCGTAATCATGAGCCGAAGGAGCTCCGATTGCGGCAGTTTGAAAAAGTGATTGACGATACTCTTGCTCGAGGTGGAACCTTGGTTATACCAGCCTTTTCAATAGATCGCACGCAGGTTCTTCTTTACGAGCTGAACAATCTGGTTGAACAAAAGAAAATACCATCGGTGCCGGTTTTCGTGGACTCACCGATGGCGATCAAAGCTACGGAGATCTATCAGTCAAGTCCGGAATTGTTCAATGATAAGGTACGACAACAGATCAAAAATGGTGATAATATTTTCAGCTTTCCACATTTGCAGTTCACCGTTTCTCAAAATGAGTCACGTGATATCGAGCGATTGCGGGGCGCGAAAATAATCCTGGCCGGTTCGGGCATGTCAGTCGGTGGTCGGGTCTTGAGCCATGAAGAAGACTTTCTGCCTGACCCAAAGAACACGATTCTTCTAGTCGGTTATCAGACGGCAGGTTCTCTGGGGCGCCAATTGGCCAATGGGGCGAAGAAAGTCAGCATTCACGGACGAACCATCAAAGTGAAGGCCCATATTGAGACTATTTACGGTTATTCGGCCCACAAAGACAGCGATCATCTAGTTGAATTTGTGACAACAGCCAGCGATCGGTTGAAACAAATTTTTGTTGTGATGGGCGAGCTGAAGGCGTCGATGCACTTAGCTCAGAGGTTGAATGATGAGTTGATGGTAAAAGCAATCGTACCGGAGAGGGAGAGGGGGTATGAGTTGGAATAGTTAAATGGTACCCAGTTAAATAGTTTCTAAAATGTAAGATATTATTTAGTGGATTTTATTTTCTCGTAAGCTTTCTCAAACATCTCCGGAATATCCGCAAATACGTCATGCCTATTTAACCTTCGCCACAACTCTGGCGAAAACTTCAGGCTTAAATTCTGCGAGATGAGCCAGAGCTTTGCGGTCGAGTTCGATGCCTTTCTTCTTGGCGGCTCCGATGAATTTGCTGTATGAGAAACCGAGCGGACGGAGGGCGGCGTTGATCTTGACATTCCAGAGTCGGCGCATGTCGCCTTTTTTGTCGCGACGGTGGGCGAAGGCATAGGCACCGGCGTGCATGAGGGCATCAACCGCAGCGGCTTCTTTTTTCGAACGACCAAAACGGAAGCCTTTGGCGGCTTTGAGGACGGTGCGGCGGTATTTGAGGGCGTGAGTGGCTTTTTTAACGCGGGTCATTGTGATTAGTTAAGTAAGTAGTAACTGGTAATTGGTAACTAGAGAATCGCAACTATATCTTCTAATCTCTAATTACTAGTTACTAATCTCCTGTGCTTATAAGTTTACTAAGAATCGACTTTTGGCTTTATTGTCCATGTGAACGATACTCATTCGGTGCTTGTTGGTACTAGTGCGGCTGCGTTCCTTGGCATTAAAATGGTTTTGTCCAGACTTGCGCGACAAAATCTTGCCATTTTTGGTGATCTTGAGACGCTTGGCGTATGATTTTGTGGTTTTCATTGACATGGTATTTAAGTTAAACAGTTTAATAGTACTCAGTCAAATGGTTGCGAAAGACTATTTGACTGGGTACTATTGAACTAATTCTCTACTTTTTTTCTATTACTATACTTAAGCCTTTCGGACCTTTAACAACATCTTGGGACATCTTGTATTCGACGGTGACAAGTTTCAGGATGCGAGCCAAGCGCTCCTTGAGGAAATTGAGATCCATATACTTGGATCGTCCGACGAGGAAAAGGTCTATTTTGACCCGATTGCCTCTACCCAGCCATTCGGAAACCCTTTTAGCCTTGAGTTCTAGGTCGTGCTCGCCAGTACCGATTTTGACCTGGACTATTTTGAGCTCACTAGTCTGGACCTTGGCTTTGGCTGACTTCTCCTTCTTTTTTTCATCGTACAAATACTTTCCATAATCCATTATCTTGGCGACCGGAGGAGTGGCTGTAGGGGATATCTCAATCAGGTCCAGTGCTCGTTTTTGAGCTTCTGCTAAAGCGACAGAGAGCGTGATAACACCGAGATTTTCTCCTTCGGTGGTTATGACACGCAACTCGGGCGCTTTGATCTGATGGTTGATTTTGACGCGAATAGCCAATGGATTGAGATTACAGTGGTTATTTATAGCATAATAAGATCCTTAGTGCAATGGCAACGGGTGAGGTCAGACATCCAGATCTAGAGGTTTGACCTCACCCGTTGCCATTATCCACAATGCGGCTCTTCCTAAAGATTGGTACAATAACAGCATGGCGACGACCCCACAGGAATTTCTCTCAAACGATTTTTCTCACCCGCATCATCGCAAGGCGATTACGGCGATGATAGTGGCGGTGATTGTTTTTGGGCTGTTGGTTGGGGCGTACATTTATTCCAATTCTACACCTCCTCCACAACCGACCGTCCAAAGAACTCCACAAACTCTTGCTTTGGACAATCCTCCTTCAAATCTTACTCAAGAGGAAATTGTCTCCCGCCAGAAGACGGCGGCACAGCCGAATCCGTTATCCAAGCTGACGCCGGAACAAGTAAAGGCTCGCCAAGCACTAGTTGAAAATATTTAATACGCTAACCAAGTAATTTATATGAAATCAAAAATTATCGCGTCAACACTTCTCGTCATAGGTTTTCTCGCCGGAGCGTCAGCCCTGTCAGCTTTAGCGGATTGGACTGCCGCGCCAGCCGGTGGACCTCCAGGATGCCCATCAACAGTTGAAGGATGTAACGCGCCGATTAATGTTGGCACAACAGAGCAAAGGAAGTCTGGTCCGCTTGTGGTTAATTTTAATAGCATTGGCGACATCGGTCTTACGGTGCTTGGAAAGCTTAAGATTATTGATGCCGGAGCGGTTGCCGGTACAAACAACGGTAAAGTACTCACTTCTGATGCCAATGGCGTGGGTACATGGCAGACGCCAAGTGGGGGGACGGAGGGCAATAATATTTCCTCTGGTCCTGGAGTGGCAAAAGCATGGATTACTTGGTCAAATCGTAGCATATTAGCCAGTTATAACATTTTGTCTGCGTCTATCGAAAATAGTGGCTATGATCTCAGAGTGACCTTCGTGACACCGATGACATCCGGATATATTGTTATATGCAATACGACTTTAAACAACACTACAGGCACAGAGGCACAAACATTTGCATGGAGCAGAACCAACACTAGTTTCATTGTCAGAAACTCATTTGCTTCTGGTGCTGATCCGATTCACAACGGAAATGTCGATTGTGTAGTATTTGCTGATGCCAACCCGAACCGCGTTATCAGCTTCTCAAACGGCAGTACATATCCTTACAACACTCTCTCCTCATCCGGAAACAGCATAACTTCTGCCATTGAGACAAGTGCAAATATCGGTGGAGCCGCGTCCAATGCAATGACTCTAGACACAGCTAAGACATATAGAGTCACCTATACATACACTCCGAGTTCCGGTTCCTCGCCGAGTATCCGATTTGTTTCCACAGCGAATGGTAGGAGCACCATACAAGGTCTCAACTCTACAGCCTTGAGTGGCACCAATAGCGTTACATTCACTCCAACTTCTTCCAATGGTTACTTGGAAATATCTGTTGGAAATGGTGTATCTACAAGTTTTAATATGTCAAACGTAATACTACAGGAGTGGTGATATGCAAGATTATCATTGCTTGGTAAATGACTCTTTTCACAAGAACTTCTTTACTAGCCTTATTAGGCGTTCAAGTAGTTTCTCCGTAAAAAACCTCTTGCGCCATTCTTCAAGTCTTATTTCCCGGGAATGTTGAATATCGCGGACAAAATGGGCAGCCAGTTCCTCAGCGAATTTTGTGTTGGTGGTGACGATATTGGCCTCAAAATTATAAAGCAAGCTGGCGCTATCCAAGTTCATTGAACCAACCGTAGTCCATTCACCGTCAATGGTAGTTGATTTGCCGTGGATGATATTACCTTCATAAAGAAAGATACGCACACCTGATTCCAAAAGCGCGCTAAAATATGACCTAGCGGCATAATCCAGAGTCGGGTAGTGATCAGTGCGTTCTGGAAGTATTATTTGGACATCAACACCCCGATTGGCCGCTAGTTTTATGACACGCAAAAGGTGATGAGTGGGGACGAAATAAGGAGTAGTAATGTAAATGTAGTTGCGTGCGATGCGAATAGCGTCGATCAATTGTGAGTATACATGTCTCCGTCCAGGAGAAGGATAGTTGGTAATATAGCTAAATTCATGATCGCTGGCATGGACCCGTTTTGGCAGAGGTTTGTCGTTCTTGGCGCGCCCCCACATACGGTCAAAAGCATTTTGCGTTTCTCGTACTACCAATCCTTCGAAACGGGCATTGGTATCGCGCCAGTCCTTCATGCTATCGCGGATGCAGATGCTGCCAGTGTACCCAATCTGGCCATCAATAACCAAGGTGCGACGATGGTTGCGGAGATACCATGAGCGGAAATTGGGAACTTTAAAGTAACCGGGGATTAATGTTTTCCAAAATATCAACTCTATCCCACGCTTTTTGAGATCAGTGACAATGTCCGATCCGAATATGGTGAAGCTACCAGCCGCATCCCAGAGGAAACGTACTTTTACTCCAGTGGCGGCTCGTTCAGCACAGATGTCGATGAGTTTCTTGCCGAGTTCATCATTGGCGAATATGAATTGCTCCAGAACGATGCTTTTTTTGGCTCTGGCGCAATCAGTAAACATGGCCACCCAAGCGTCTTCATTTGAGGCATAGAGGGTCCAGGAGGTTGGGGTGGGGGACATAGAGATATTATATAAGAAAATAAGGAAAGAAGGGAAATTGGTAAATAAAAAAGCCGCTGGGATCATCCATGCGGTTGCTCGAGCCGGAAATTGCTCAGATAAAGACTGGTCAATAGGCACTTCAAATATGCTACGATACTCCCATGACCACCCTTGTCGACAACGGCAAAGCCCACTTCAACTACGAGATCCTCGAGAAACTCGAGGCTGGTATCGAGCTGCTTGGTTTTGAGGTCAAGGCGCTCAAATCGAAAAGTGGCTCGCTCGAAGGCTCGTACGTGATCGTCCGCGGGGGAGAGGCTTTCGCGATGAACATGTTTATTCCACCATATCAGGAAAAGAATACGCCAAAAGATTATGAACCTCGTCGCAACCGTCGTCTGATCATGACCAGGGATGATATCCGGAAATTAGCCGGCATTGATAGTGGCAAATGGTTGACAATAGTGCCAATTTCGATATATAATAAAGGACCTCTCATCAAAGTCTCTATAGCGGTAGTTCGCGGCAAGAAGAAATTCGATAAACGCGAATCGATCAAGAAACGCGAAACGGAGAGGACGATAAGAAGGGAGTTCGTTGACAGATAAAAGTTCCGAGTTCCGAGTACCTAGTTTCATGTGCTTTTTGACTAGATACTAAGAACTATTTAACTCGGTACTATTCATGGGGATGATCGGCATAGACAGCAGATCATGTTCATTCGTGCGGCGTGAGCACCATTAACTCGTAAATCTGATGGAAAACCTAAATGCTAAAACAACCTCACCGTATTTTACGGCCAAGGACTTTGCATTCGCTCTTGCATAAAGAGCGCGCCCGCTCCTGGGGATTCTGACTAGGAGATCGGGTGTTATAACCTGAATGTAGGGAAGACGGGGATTCTCGACCCGTTGCCCGAAACAAAGAGATCGCGACTGCGTGTTTCGTTCGCTTTATAGCGTAGTCGTCAAACTTCAAAGCTTTCTACCGCCGTAGAATCGTTCGACACATATCTGTTGCACCCGGGTTCGATTCCCGGCATCTCCACTAGCGAGCCTTTTTGAGCCTCTGGGAGGGTAAATACCCTTAGAGGTAGCGACAGAATAGCGGTTTCAAACCCGCTTTTTCTGTTATAGGTCAATTTCTGCTCAAAAACCAGTTTGAGAACAAGCTTTTTCCTATGTATGTCTCCTGTCTCCCATTGTTTCAAAGGGTTTCTCAGAAAATCAAAAACAATTTCAAGAGCGGTTTCAATGTTCGGTCTATGTTGGTTCACTGACTTGACAGAATTTTTTAGAACCAACTCCTTTTCCATGAGTTCACTTATTCTTGTTTCATAGATTGCAACCATTCTATCTTCGGTCGTTCGAGATATTCTCTCAAGTAGTTTATTTCTTTCATCTTGCAAGGTTCTTATTTCTCCTTCGGTTCGTCTGGCTCTCGAAGCTACTCCTAACTCTTTCTTTTTCCACAAGTCACTAACTATCGCTTTGGTAAGTTCAAGAACTTGTTTGCTAGGTTTGATATTGTCTAATATAGCAACGAACTCCTTATCGATATTTTTTCTTGCTATGCTTTTGTTTCTTTCATCACAACCATTAGTCTTACAGCGATAGTATGGGAATCTGCCATTTCGACCTGTGCTCCAACTTGCTGTCATGGGTTGTTTGCAACAAGAACAAAGAACGAAACCTCTCAAAGGAAAATCTGGATTGAGAAGGTTCTTAACAAATGTTGTTGTCTTTTCTTTGAGGCGTTGTTGAATTATTTCATGTATAGAGAAATCAATAATCGGTTCATGGTCTGACTTTCTCATGCTTACTTCCCACGGAAGAAATTCAAGAAAACCTGCGTAGAAAAGACTGTTACTTAATATCCTTTTTACGAATTCCAGATAGACTGGCTTACTGTTATTGATACTGTTAAGCAGTAAGAATCTCTGGACATCAACCTGTTCTTGAAATCTGCCAGAGGCAAAGCCTTCTAAGGCTTCCTTAACTATTTTAGCTTCTGGTTGAGGGGTAGCAACTGATAGATTACTCAAATTCTTTTTATATTTATAACCAACCGCTAAACTTGGTAGGCAATAATGTCCTTGTTCAAGTCTGGCTCTCATCTTCTGCATTACTTGCCGTCTGTTTTGCTCACGCTCAAGCTCTCCAGTTGCCGCCATGATAGTTTCCACATATTTACCCTCTGGCGAGTCGGTAAAGACGAAATTAGGGCATTCTACACTAGCCTTACGCACTTTTATTGCCGTTTTAAGTTTCAAGTAATACTCTGTATCTCGAGCAAGTCTTTTGAGGTCATCGAAAATAATTACATAGTTGTTATAAGGCTTTTCATCCATGTAGCCAAGCATCTCTGACATGGCGGGTCTTTTCATAAAGTCTCCGCCACCAGTAAAGCTATCTCTAAAAACTTTTTCAACTATGTAGCCTTTTTGACTGGCGTATTCACGACAGCGATGTTCTTGACTATCGAGTCCGTGTCCTTCGGAACTTTGTCTTATTGAACTTACTCGACAATAGAGGAGAGATTTTTGCATGTTGGTGTAATACTACCACAAGAAGAAATATAATCGTCAAGCACATTTTCGACCAGAGCATATAAAGTATCACGCAAGTTTACCACTTGCTCATCTGAAAGTGGTATTCCTGCGAGATAATTTTTACATGCTTCTGTGCTTAACATGGAACTATTGAGAAATATGCACAGGGGAATCTCCGTCTAGTAATTTCCTATCTTTATTTTTCCATAACAAACCATCAACTTGGTCTTCAATTTTCAAATCTTTCCAGTTAATGTAGTTACGATAGCCCTCTCCCGTATAAGTTCGCCCATAGTTTTTTTCTCCGAGCCAAAACAAATACATAACACCATTGTCACATCTAACAATTCTAATTAATTTTCCTGTCATTTTATTTAGTTATTAGATTGATAAAGCCCATCTTGGCTTAGCAGGCTCTATTGCGTAGCACCTGCAAACCCAAGATGGGCTTTACTGTGCAATAGATTTAAGCCAGATAAAGACAAAACGAGACACATTTGTGCCTCGTTGTAGAAACGGCAAAGCCGTATGTCAACAACTAAAGCAAAATGCTCAAGTTAGTTGGTATACGGCTGCCTACCTATTAGGAATCTTATGCCTTCTCCGCCCTATCACTTAATTAGTGAAGACGCGAGAACCAGTTATTTAGTAGTTACATTATAAGCTTTAAATGACTTTTGTCAATCTTTTTTTGCTTTTTTTGCTTTGCTTAAGTATCTTTATTCTATTTAGAAATTCAAGGACACTAGTAGTGAATTTTTCATTCCTTTTCTTTCTTCGTTTGATGGTCTGGTTTCCATCAGGTGACATAGGAGCAATTATATTGACTTTTTCGTTACTATTAAGCTCATTTTTCCTAATTTCCTTTCCTTGTCTATGCGACCTCTCAATTAAATATCTATACAAGTCTTCAAAATCATTGAAAGTAAGTTTTCGATAAGGAATTTCTTCCTCAAATCTATGAGAATTCCAATCTTTCAGAATTTCTTGTTTAGAATCTTCATCGTTCATTGATGGTTTAGTTTAATTATCTATAACAATCATCATCGGAGTCTCTCCAATTTCTTCAATGGGAGTAAGTGGTTTGCCGTAAGCGCGGTCAAATAATAGTTGCGTTGCTTTTAAATCACCCTCCACAGCTTTCCTAACGAGAGAAGCTACAATGGGTTCTAGAGACTCTTGAACACGCCCAACAATAAATTCGCGTGCTTTTTCTGCCTCAATAGCACTGTAACCTCTTTTTCTTCCTGAATTTTCTCTATATCCGCCTCTCATAATAATTTGGTAAGAATCAAACAACCAATTTAAACCAATTTTCTTTTATCCAGTTCATAATTTTTGATAAGAATCAATTATACCCTCTCATTTTCATCACTGCTTTTAATCCATCAATGAGCTTTATTTTTAGGTCACCTGAGGACATTCCTTCGCAAAGCCCATCGTGTTTAATTGTTGTTCTAACACCCACGAGTTCTTTTTTTAACCTATCAATTCTATACTTGTAAACAACGCATCCTAGACTTGGAGAGGTCTCAGAAATAATAAAGTTATCATCCCAACTCGTGATAGTGCTATCTTCTGTATAAATCGAAAGGATATTAAATACAGTATCGGCAATAATTTGTTGGCAATACATTGTCTCCTTATGGCATGTGAATTCTACAGTTTGAAACTTATTAGCTAGGGTATTATCATTATCTTCAGACTCCCAAGTCCCCTCAACTGATACATAATAGTTGCCAAATTCAAAGTAATGATAAGAGGGTAAATTTAGTTGATTATAAATTTTTGATTCAGAATTTAACAAATAAGAAAGTATAACTACCAAGAAAATTAAAATTATAATGAAGACCCCCTTCCATTTTTTATTTATCCAATTTTTCATATTATATTTCTATACCATTTGTCCTTAAGCAATCAAGATAAAGAGAATTAGGGATAATAACTTTATTGCCAGATAAATTTGTCCCACTTGCACACAGTTTTCTAATTTGTGACGGTCTTATTTCAAACCAATAAAATAATAGACTTAACACAACTATGAATATTAATACTATGTATTTATACTCCCTTAGCTTTTCCATAGTTTAAGTCTACACTTAATTATAATTATATTCCACTCCTATCCTGTGATACTAATAATCATGCGGTTAAACAGTTACAAGCTCCTTTTCAAACCCACGAACTCCCACAATCGCCTCAGACGCTTCAAAAACCCAAGGATATAGTTGGTTCCAACTTTGGCTCACCAAGTCCACAAATAAAAAATCCAAGCCTTGCGCGGGGATTTTTTATTTGAATTCATGCTAAAATGAAGCGCGTATGGACATCCACCTTCTGACTCACAATGTCATCTCTATCCTCTCCTCAGTCGTTCTGCTCGGCATGACTCTATTCACATACTTGAATGGTCGGCGTAATGTCGGAAATGTCACTTTTTCAATGATGCTCTTGTTTGCGGCCATATTCGTCGTGTCTCATGTCATCGGGGTGAATATCTCCGATCCCGAACTCTCAAAAAACATATTAATGTTCAATCTCTCGTTATTCGGAGCAGGAGCCTTCCTATTTCATTCCGTGGTTTATTTCACGAGCAAAACTCGGCCAAGGGTCAGTCTTATCATCGTCATGTATGCGATTGCGGTTTTTTTTGTAATATTTTTTTTGGTGTATCCCGATCAGTTTCTGATTTCATCAGTGCCCAAAATGTACTTTCCCAATTATTACAATCCAGGAACACTCAACTTGACGCGTCTCATATATCTATACGCCGTTTTTTCCTACGCCATATATAAGTTAGTCGTCTTGTATAGAGCGTCGACGACAACGGCGTCTCGGAATCAATACAGATATTTTATCTTTGCTATGATAGCCGGTTTTTGCGTCGGATTCATACCAAATTTCTTGGTGTATGACATAGCTGTTAATCCTCTTTGGGGAATGTCCTTCGCTTTGGTTGCTATTGTGCCGTTTACATACGCTGCTGTAAAATATGAACTTTTTAACATAAAAGTCATTGCCAAACAGGCTTTTCTGTACAGCTTAAGTGTGATTGTTGTCGGGTCGTGCCTCACACTGCTCATGTACGTGAGCGTATGGACGCGCGAAGCATACCCAAATTTTCCAAGTTGGACAATCATGCTTGTTTCGTCCGTCCTAGCCGTCACGATTAGTTTTGTTGTTTGGTGGCGTCTGCGCGAGAACGATGTGTTGAAATATGAATTCATCACCACCGTGACGCACAAATTTCGTACGCCTCTTACTCAAATACAATGGGCCGCGGATGCGTTGTCTGACAATGTCTCGGATGCCGACGGGAAAGAGCAAATACATTATATACATACCGCCAGCACGAAGATGGTGGAACTTATAAACATTCTGGCCAATGTATCCCAATCTGAAGCTATGGAGTACACATACAAAATCGAGCGTTGCGACATCTCTGGAATGACAAAAGATCTTGTCTCGACTTATATGCCACAGTGTCTGGAGAAGCGCATACAGCTCGTGTCCGATATACCTCCGGATGTAAATGTTTTCTGCGATCGATCAAAGATGTCATTCGTCTTTCAAGTATTGATTGAAAATGCCATCCACTATACGCCCGAAAACGGAACTATTACTGTGTCTCTAGAGCACAAGAACTCCGGCGTCAATCTGAAGGTCAGAGATACTGGTATCGGAATGACGGATGACGAACTATCTAGGGTATTCTCAAAATTCTATCGTACGGCATCTGCCCAGCGGGCCGATACGGAGGGTATGGGTATAGGGCTCTTTCTCTCCAAAGAGATAGTATCTAGGCATGGAGGGGATATCAGAGTCGACTCGGATGGTCTCGGCAAAGGTAGTATGTTCACCCTACATCTGAAGGACGAAGCGTGACTTCAGCCTAGAATTTAAAGTTTGATTCTTGACTTTCTCTAATCCATAAGGCATATTTAGTATGGAGTTTTCATTTTGACGCCGAGAGTTTGGCTGGTCAAATTATAAAGGAAAAGTATGTTGAAAATAATTGCGGTCATTGCCTTTGTGGTTTTGTTTTTTTGTCTTTCGAGAGTTTGTCACAAAAAGCATTGTCGAGAAAAGCGGCGGTGCCAGAAAATACGACTGTTCAGTAATGGGGTGACTACTCAGTGCAATCACATAACTCGTCGGCGACATTTGATGATTCCAGCCGCAAATAACTTCAATCGGCAGTTTACGCACATCTGGGAGCCGTTGATGGAGCGTTTTGGTTGCTGGTATCATCCGTATACTTTTGACGAATGTTTGGATCCAAATTGTGGACACTTACAGTATGTCAAAGGCAGTCCGAGCCAGGTTAAGTTCTATGATCCACTTGAAGTGGCTTGGCGGAGACTTTCTTATCCACACCAATTTCGAGATGATGAAGGTTTACTGATGCGAGCAGGGTTAATACCCGAATCAGTTCTTCCTGTGATTGAACGGATTAATCGTGCTGAACTTTTGGCGCTTACCGCACAATTCAAACCACGTCTAAACGAGCCACCGCCGGCTGAAAGGATTCGGTTAAAAGAGATTAGTCGTCGTCGCGGTCGCTGGTTCCAGCCGTAGTCCCATTTTGAAAGTTATCTCACACAGCGCACCCCTAGCGGAGTGCGGCTTTTTTTATTTTCCAAATTTTTTCATATTCTGCCCACCACCATTTCTTTTTCGGTTTTTTTCTGTATAATCACCACATGGTCACTAATATCCCAAACAGCTCTCAAAACAACCGGAATAGCCTCATTCCGCCGAAGATGAACTTCATAAATATTATTCTGACCGTCATTGTTGCGTTTCTTCTCATCACCGGCGCGTATTCACAATTTGTCAATACATCTGAACCGACGACACCAATTTCACTTTCTGCTTTGGCAAATGATATTGAGCGCGGCAAGGTGACTTCTCTGAATATCAATGGTGATCAAGTGATCGCTAAATACGTGGACAAATCTCTGAAGACTACCCAAAAAGAAAACGACGCTTCTTTCACGGAGTCACTTTTGCGGTTTGGAGTATCGGTCACGCGTCTGGCGACTACGACGATTACGGTCAATCAGCCGAGCGGTCTCGGATACTGGCTCGCGGAGCTGGCGCCATTCTTAGCTCCTGTGATTTTTCTTGTTTTTTTCATCTGGCTTTTGTCTCGGCAAGTGAAGGGCGCAGGCATGCAAGCGCTGTCATTTGGTCAATCCAAGGCGCGTATTACCATGCCTGACGACAAGAAACAAAAAGTGACCTTCAAGGATATCGCCGGTGCGAAAGAAGCCAAACAGGAACTTCTGGAGATTGTTGATTTTTTGAAAAACCCGAAAAAATTTATTGAAATCGGCGCGGAGATACCAAAAGGCGTACTGTTGATGGGAGCACCCGGCACGGGAAAAACTTTGCTCGCTCGCGCGGTCGCGGGAGAGGCGAATGTGGCATTCTTCGCGATTTCGGGCTCTGAGTTCGTGGAAATGTTTGTTGGCGTCGGCGCGTCACGGGTGCGTGACCTATTCAAAATGGCCAAACAAACGGCTCCGGCAATCGTTTTTGTTGACGAGATTGACGCGGTTGGTCGTGCGCGTGGTTCCGGGATGGGAGGGGGCAATGATGAACGCGAACAGACATTGAACCAGATTTTGGTTGAAATGGATGGCTTTGAACCAAACGAAAAAGTCATCGTCATGGCTGCGACCAATCGTCCCGATGTTCTGGATCCGGCGCTTCTCCGTCCTGGCCGTTTTGATCGTCGGGTAGTGATTGATCTGCCCGATCGCGGTGATCGCGAAGAGATCTTGAAAATCCATGCCGCCAAAAAGCAATTAGCCGAAGATGTGAATCTAAATATTGTCGCCGAACGCACGCCGGGATTCTCCGGTGCAGATCTGGCCTCGCTCATGAATGAAGCGGCTATTTTAGCCGCCCGTGAAGATCGCGCCAAGATCGGTCAGTTCGATCTTATTCGTTCAATAGAGAAAGTCATGCTCGGTCCGGAGCGACGTAGTCATATTCTCTCCGCGCAGGAAAAAGAAATCACCGCGTACCATGAAGCCGGTCATGCCATCATCGCTTCAGTCTTGCCTTACGCCGATCCGGTTCATAAGATTTCCATTATTTCCCGCGGTCGAGCGGCCGGTTACACTCTGAAATTGCCATTGGAAGACAAAAAACTTCAGTCCCGCAAAGAATTTTTGGATGATATTGCAGTTTCTCTCGGCGGTTATGTGGCGGAACGCATGATTTATGATGATTTCACCACGGGTGCTTCAAATGATTTGCAAGTCGCGACTACTTTGGCACGGGCCATGGTGACTCAATATGGCATGTCGGAGAAGATAGGTCCGGTGGCGCTCGAAAGTCCCGTCGGCAAAGTTTTGTTTGGCCAAGGCGTGACGGATCGTGATTATTCGGAAAAAGTCGCGGCGGAGATTGACGCAGAAGTTACACGAATCATGACGGAAGCTCGAATGTTGGCGGAAAAGACTTTGAAACAGCATGAAAAGATATTTGAAATCGTGGCACAGAGACTGGTTGAAAAGGAGACAATTGAGCGCGATGAGTATGAAAGCTTGATTACGGCGCAGGGTATAGTGTTGAAGAAGAAGGTTGGCGCGGTTAGTGAGGTCCGACCTTGATATATCAAGGTCGGACCTTGCCGTGTTACTATTGTCATATCCGCCCCTAGCTCAGTCGGTTAGAGCATCGAGCTTATACCTCGAGGGTCCTTGGTTCGAGTCCAAGGGGGCGGACTGTAGGATTTATTTAGGACTATATGTCCGCTTATCCACAGCATAGTCTGCGGTGTGATGTTACAGATATGTAACAAGTATGATAGACTGGGACCAGAGAGTTGGTCGAGTTTATCAATTATTATTTTATGCGCGTAATGTGCGATGTATGAAAATAAGACAATTTTATTGGATTAAACTTAATAAAAAAATGACAAATATACATAAACTTAAAAATCTGTTGTTGATATTAGTCGTAGTGTTGCTGGCCTCCGCGCCTTTGGGTGTGGCTCTGGCTCGAGATAATGATGAAGGCAATGGAAACCGCGAAGATAACGAAGAGGAGTTGGAGAGTTCCGAGCGTTCAAATAATGTCGAGAAGAAGTTTTCCATAGAAAAAGAGGGAAACACAAAAATTGAAGGCGCCACATTCCAATCAATCTCCTCAGGCAATGTGTTCACGGTGAAAATCTTTGGCTTGAACGCCATGATTGATTCCACCGGAGCCACAATAAAGACATCAAGAGGTAATGTGACAGTGTCTCTCGCATCGCTATCTTCCGGAGCGATATTGGACATAAAAGGCAGGATAAATCCAGACACAGGAGTTGTCATGGCCAAGACAATCAAAGTCATCTCCAATCCAACCGTTCCACCGATTCCACCAATTCCACCGACGATTTCGCTGGTCAATATGACGAATATCGCCTCTACCTCAGCCACGGTCAATTGGTCGACTAATGAGAACTCAACGAGCAAAGCGTACTATGGGACAACTACACCTCTCAATCTAGCGACGGCTCAAACTGTCGGTAATTTGGCGATGGTAACCGGCCACTCTCTGGGCCTCACCGGACTAATCGCCAGTACGACATATTTTGTCGTCGTGGAGTCTACGAACACGGTGAATTTGACTTCAACATCAAGTCAAATTTCTTTCACGACAAACGCGGTTCCAAATCAAACCACATTAACAACCTCCCTAGTGGCGCAACATAATGTCCAAGACAATTGTTGGCTGGTCATAGATGATGGCGTATATGATGTAACTGATTTCATCCCATCTCATCCTGGCGGCGTAAATGCTATAGTTTCGCGGTGCGGGACTGATGCCAGCACAATATTTGACAATATCCATTCACCCGAGGTTGATGCCTTATTGGCGACTTTCTTTCTAGGAAACCTCGGTCAAGTCGTGACGTTGCCATAACCGTTCATGGTTCGATCGATGAGCCCGTAAAATCATCAAGACATCAAACCCGTCACAGGCTGGCGGGTTTTTTGTTGCCGACCATGTCGGGTCCGATTTTTGGATTGAGCAATCAGACTTTGCCGATTTGCTTTTTTGCGTTTGTAACATATAATCGAATGATATTGCCATGTCGAAACTATTCGGAGAACAACTTAAGAACGAGAGATTGAAAAAAGGATTTACAGCCGAAGAAGTCGCCAAAGCCTGTGGAATTGCTCGTAGCTATATAACCCTGATAGAAACTGGTAGACGTTTGCCTGGAAAAAAACATATCGTCAAGATCGCCTCGGCTTTGCAACTTAAAACCGGCATTGTGCTTAACTGGTATTTGGAAGATGTTGGCCAGAAAATCCGCAAGGAGGTCTATTTATAGGGATATTCTTGCTTATCCACGGAGCTCCTGTTACATATTTGTAACAAGTGTGTTATACTATGGGTTAAAAGATAACACAAAAATATGATAAAACTCTCGGTATGTATTTTTTGTTTGTTCATACCTTTGTCGTACGCACAGGCAGGCGCTATTTTGAGTTTAAAAAACGATGTCGGGGTCATTACCATTGATAATGAAATGCCGGTAGATTCGAGTCACGACATCTTGCCGATTCCTGTTGAAGCGACGGCTCCTCTCGGGGTATTAGCGGAAAAGCTTCCACTTTTTGATATTTCTTCAGATCAGGCTTCGAATACTCCAAATGGCGCCAACAGGACGACTATAAGAGTGGCACCAGGAGAGACATTGCCGATTTCAGTCAAGCTGTCCAATTTCGGCGGTGGAAAGAGAGTGGATGTCCTTGTCCATTATGCGATTTATAACAGCAGCAGAGATGAAATATACTCGGCCAGCGAAACTGTGGCTGTGGAGACAACAGTCAGTTTGGTAAAATCGGCAACAATTCCTTACGGAACTTATCCTGGTATTCATATCGCCAAGACATCCATCACATATCAAGGTCAGGAATTTCCAGCTGTCACGCAATTTTCGTTCATGGTGGAGCGGAAATTTTTCGGGATTTTTCAAAGCGACTTCTTTTCATATATGTTTATTGTCGTTATAATAGGAGTGTTTATGTTCTTTTTGGGTAATATATTGGTGAAGCATAGGCGTGAGATGAGATTCATTCCGCTCGATTATTCAAATATCCCGCACAATCGGCGCACCTTCTACGAAATATTGAGCGATACTATCATGCAGATGAGTCGGCGGGTCGGTGATGATGCTATCACTATCGCCTCTAAGGTCTCCGGGTTGGAGATTGACGCGACCACGGGCCGGATACTCAACTTGGACGGATCGCCGGCGAAAATCATCGCCGAGCTGGTATCCGAATATGAGAAACTTTTCGGCAAAAAAGTCAGCTTCTCTTTTCGTAAAGAAATAGAACCCAAAGGATCGTCATAAGCAGATTTATAAATTTATTTAAAATCATAATATATTATGAAAACACAAAAGACGATATTGGTCGTGGAAGATGAAAAAAGCCTATGCAAGGCCATCGTTGATATCCTCAGTCGTAATAACTTTCTGCCAATTGAGGCAAAGAACGGTAAAGAAGGTGTGGAATTGGCCCTATCAAGACATCCGGATCTGATTTTGCTCGATTTGATCATACCTGAGGTGGATGGTATAACAGCCTTGAAAAAGATTCGCGCGGACGCTTGGGGAGCGCGCGTGCCAATCATTATTTTGACGAATGTTAGCGCGACCAATGAACAACTCGTGGATGACATAGTTACGCACAAGCCGATGAATTATCTGATCAAATCCGATTGGAAAATTCAGGATGTAGTGGCAAAAATTCAGGAAATACTGGGAAAATAAGGGCACGGTTTTCCGCGTGTCGCTTCCATTTGATCTCAATAAATGACATGAAAAACCTAGACGAGTCCGGTCAGATTTTACCTGGTGTCACCATGTCGAGAACTTGACGGAAAATTAGAAAATGACCTGATTGGCGGCAAGGCTGGTGCCGGCTTTACTCAAAATGCGCCTCGCTCGTATGTTTTTCCACCATTTTTTTCAGTGACGGATACTCATTCAGATCGAAATCCTCCTCAATTAACCTCACAGCCTCCGTTCTTGCCACTTCAACCATCTTTAGATTTTTCAAAGCTTCCATGGCGACATCCGAGATGCCCCACTGACGTAAACCGGACATCTCGCCGGTGCCGCGCTGGGCAAGATCGAGCTCGGCGAGCTCAAAACCGTTTTTGGCGTTTTGCAGGACTTTGAGTCGCTCGATTGATTTTACCGAGTTTGTCTCAGTGAAGGCGTAACAATATGTCTGATGCGAACCGCGCTGGACGCGGCCGCGGAGTTGATGGAGTTGCGCGAGACCAAATCGTTCAGCGCCCTCAATTATGATTGTGGTCGCGTTCGGGATATTCACGCCAACCTCGACGACCGATGTGGCGCATAATATCTGGACTTTCCCGTCTTTGAATCGCTTCATGACCTCATCTTTTTTGGTCGATTTCATCTCGCTGTGTAGAATGTCAATTTCGTATTGCGAAAATATTGAACGCTTGAGTCGCCTTGCTTCTTCTTTGACTGATTTGACGATGATGGCAGCCTCTTTATCGGGATCGGGTTCATTGATGCGCGGACAAATAACATAAAGTTGGCGTCCGGCTTCCAACTCCTGCCTGATTTTCGCGTATATTTCCTCTCGTCTGTCCGGTCTAACCAGCTCAGTGATTATTTGTTTTCGTCCGGAGGGGGATTGATCCAGTAAAGTCAAGTCAAGATCACCGTAGAGAGTCAAAGCTAGCGTGCGTGGAATCGGTGTCGCCGTCATTGAGAGCAAATGAGGCGCGATGGTGTCTTTGCGGACCAGCTTTCTGCGTTGGCCGACGCCAAAGCGATGTTGTTCATCAATGATGACATAGGCCAGATTTTTGAACTTCACTGATTTTTGGATAAGAGCGTGGGTGCCGATAAGAACTGAAATGGAACCGTCTCCAACCCATTTCAATAACTGGACGCGAGAGATGTCAGTCCAGCCTTTTGGATTTACCTTTGAGGGAAATTTGCAACAACTGGAGCCGGTAAGCAGGCCGATCTGGATCGGCATGTATGAAAAATATTGAATAAATGATTCGAACTGCTGGGTGGCGAGGATTTCTGTAGGGCACATATAAGCGACTTGGAGAGGACCACGGCGAACGGCGGTTTCAACTATATCAACTACCGAAGCCGATTCCGTACGTGGTTTTGGTTTGGATGTCATCACCGCGTAAGCCGTTGCCGCGGCGACGGCGGTCTTGCCAGAACCGACATCTCCCTCAAGTAGGCGGGACATGGCTCGACCGCGCTTCATGTCGGCGAGAATGGTTTCAACCGCGCGATTCTGGGCGTCGGTGGCGATGAATGGAAAACGGTGGATGAATTCTTTGACATGTTTCGGGTCGGTTTCAATGTCAAACGCCGGATGTTTTTCGTATTCTTTCCGCGTGCGTTGTCGACCGAGCTGGATGATGAATATTTCTTGGAATGAAAAACGCTTGCGAGCGGAGAGGGCGTCATCGCGTGTGAGCGGGGCGTGCATCCAAATCAAGGCTGTTTTGATTCCGGGGAGATGGTATTTTTCCAAAATGTCGGCGGGGATGGGTTCTTCAATGACATCAAGAACGCCACTCTTGAATATTTTTTGTAATGAATGATAGATCCAGAGGGAAGTGATGCCGCGCGATTCGGAATAGACGGGATATAAGCTGTGAGCTTTGGCGTTGTTGCCAAAGAGAGAATCGCCGACGCTGGTGGGGAGTTTGTCGACGATTTCTAACTTCGGATTAGAGAAATACAATTTACCCTCTTGCCCGCCGGCTACGGGGTCTCCACTTTCTTGAGTTGTTTTTTTTGTTCGCCGTTTGCTAACCTTGCCTTCTACGCGGACGAAAGCACCTTCGGGGATCATTTTGGCGATGTAGGGTTGATTGAACCAGACGCATTGGACACGACCAGATTCATCCTCAACAGTGGCGATGGCCATGGTAATGCGGGTCTTGAAACCTTTACCGGCTTTGAGGCCGGTGATTTTGCCATAAATAACTGCGGCGTCACTTTTTTGAAGTGAATCAATGGAGCGCGCCTCGGCCGTGTCTCCATAACGGGATGGAAAATGATAGAGCAAATCTTCCAATGTGTGGATGCCAAGCTTCTTGAGAGCGTCTTTCTGGACGGGGGTGATGCGAAAATGTTCTGAAACTGGAATATCTAATGAAAGAGGCATGGGGATGGTCGATTTCTTACTGATGAGACGGTGGGACGTATTAGAACGGAATTGGCTAATAATATGGTCAAGATGTAATCCTCAATTTCGCTGAATGTAAAACTTGGCGGGGAGCTTGGGACGATGTCCGAATAGCGTTAATGATACAAGAGATGCTTTAGCACCACGATTTATCCAATCGTGCCATCTTTTCTGTGATGCAGTTTTATCTCATTACCGTCAGGGTCAGCTATGGTTGCCTTAAAGCAGACTTTCCCCTCATGTGGTTCGTCGATAATCATTACTTTCTTCGTCTTCAAATACTCGACAGCTTTTTTAACATCGTCTACAGCTAGAGCAATCACCGCACCACCCTTTGTAACTGGATCTCCCGCTCTTATAGCGAGTGTAATGGGACCAATTGAGAATTCTCCCCAGTAACCACCATATTCTTCACTCAATTTAAGACCGAGAACATCACGATAAAAAGCAACTGCGCGTTTATAGTCGGACACATTGTATAAAACGAAATCTACACCTTTTATTTGCATGATACTTAATATTATTAGGAATAATTATTCTTTGTCTTTGCGCCCTGTCTTCACATGAAGCAAAGCTCTTTTTGTTTGTTTTTCTATGAGTTTTATTTCCTTCTTGATTTCTTTGATATGCTTTTCTGGCTTGAGATTTTCTGGCAAATTACCACCTATATCTTTTATGGTCTGTCTGACCTTACCACCGACCATGTTGTGCGTCCCTTGTGCGGCACTATCACCTCTGACATTATCTTTTTTCAACTTATCGTCTGTCTGTGTGATACGGAATAGATTAGCTGCCAATTCAGACGCTCCAGCTCGATCAAGAAGTTCACCTTTCTTGATACCTTTCTTCGCTTCTATGTCTGATAACGAAGCTCCGTATAGACCACGATAGCCTGCGTCATTAAAAAGTCCGAAATGAGAAACACCCGCTTCTTTTGCAGTTCTGAAAAGCTTCTTGTTTTCACTGGTTACTTCACCTCTGATGAATAAACGCTTTTCCACATCTGGCAACTTATCAAAGATTTCTTGGCGTCTGGTCTGAACAGCAAAGTATGTTTGTGCAACAGCGATTTGGGGTATCTTCGGGTCACCGTTTTGAGCTATCAAATAGCAAGCATACCGGTCCAGTTTCCAATCCTTCACAGCTCTCTTACCACCAGAACCTATATCAACCAATTTCGTCAACTGCCGAAAATGGTTATCCACATTCTGACCGCTGTTTAGAGCCGCTTTTGCGGAACGCATAATAACTTCATCAAATGTCTCCCAACGAGAATAGCCAAGCAACGGAAAAAGCTTTCTGGCAGTCCAAAACTCAATGCCATTTGAATCAACCTCCTTGATGTCTTCAAAGCCCTGACTTGGACCATTTATGGTAATATTGTTTGTCATAGAAGAATTATATTCTCTTTAGTTAATAGATGCTACATTCAAAATGTAATACTATAAGGCACAAACAAAAAAATAAGGAAAATTTTATCAATCACAGATCAGACTTGTGTCCACTTTATAGGGTACAGATCAATGCGGCAGTTTTTACTTGAAGTTCGAACTTTTTTCGCTGAAAATCCGGAACAATGAGGAGAGAGCGGGCGGAGGACTGGGGGTGTGGGGGAAGGACTCCGCCCGCTCTCACTATTTGTTTTTGTGGTGACATTTGCCGACTTTTTTCGGGCGGGGGGCGGGTTGTGGTTAAAAACAATTCAAAACAAAATCATCACTGTGATTCGAAGCGGCCCACTTTCGCTTCCATAAAGTTATGTGGCGTATTCGTCGTCAGTCCGTACGGCTAATCGCCGAACCGACTTCCTCCGAACACGAACAGCGTTTGGCGAGAAGAAGCGAAAGTCGACCGCTTCTCGAGAACCTCTGTGGCTCAATTCCACCATTTGAGCCACAAGCACATTCTATCGCAGAAATTGGTATTTGGCATCGCGTGGAGATCCAACACGAGTAATTCTTCCTCGTTGGACTAATTTTACTAAATATCTTGTTGCAGTTGCATCAGATACTCGCAAAAGTTTCTGAACATCGTCATTGGTGATATTTTGCTTCTTTTGTGCTAACTGAATGATCTTGTCTAGTTTTTTCTGCTTATTGAATTGTATTTTAGCTTGAGCTTTAATAAGTAAGCTCTTTATGAATCCATATTCATCTTGTTGCGCCAGCGATGGGACTGTGCAGTAGCTGATATTTGTGGCGCTGGCGCGGGTATAGAAGAATCTGATTGAGGTGGTTCAGGATTCACTGGATCACTCTGTTCTGTTGGAGATCCTTCCGCCACAGGTGTAGATGATTCAGATATTGAATCAATAGGAGTTGGAGCTAACTCTGAAATAGGTGCTTGTGTCTCTACCACTGGTTCAGTTTGATTATTTTCGTCATTCATAGGTATATTTTACATTAAAATCGTCAGAAAACCGAAGCAACTCAATTAGCCTAAATGAGCTACAAGTATTCGGGAAAATAGCTTAAAAAGCTTGATTTTGAGTCACTCTTTACATCTAGTAGCTTTAGTGGTTTTATGCTTGACAATGAGCATGTATTGTGCTATACTTATCACAGAAGATCATTGAGAACGGCTAAGTCTAGCTCTGAGAAGGTAAAAAGTTGCCTTTTGAGAGCTAGATTTAACCAAAACAAACAACAAACAATATGCAAATCTTCAAATTTGAAAACTTTGATGAAGAACCCGAATTAAGAGTCGACACCTGGTTTGCGGTGAACGAAGGGAAAATCGCACAGATTCATGAAGACCATAAGGGCATACTAGTGCTCAGGTTACTGGATCCTGCTGAAGAGAAATTCTCTCCGCAACTGGTTGAGGCCATCGCTAAAGCGATGAAGACTGACCGGACCGGCTGGGATCATCGGCTTAACTCCAATGGTAGTGAAGTGGTTACCTAAAAACACCACTCATGAGATTTTGCCCGCAATCATGGAAACATGATTGCGGGACTCAACTGGATTTACGATCAGGGATCGCGAATCCTAAGAGTTCAGTAAATTTCAAACAGTCAACACAAGGATTCCTATGAACACCGCCCAAAAGTGGTTTGAGCGCCGTTATGGTTTACTCGTCCCTTCGACACATATAATGAAGGCCGATGCCTTTGTTAGTGCCGGAAGCGAGGCGGCCAAACCTGATGGATGCATAACTGATGCCCTACTCAAGAGAAACATCCTAAGCATTTGGATGCATAATGATCCTGTCTATAACGAATGCTTCCGGATCGGTTTTCTCAAAGGTATCGGCTGAAGAATTCCCCCGCGATCTGAAATGATCGCGGGGATTTTGCTTATAATAACCGCAACTAATCGTTCCAGAATATCAAGCCTATTGAAATTACTCCAAGAATCATTCCCGTCATTTGAATCTTTGTAACTTCCTCCTTGAATAAGACAACACCCAAAACTACGGCAATTATCCCTGAAGCAAGCGAAAAGATAACAGCTCCTCTAGCCAATCCTGATCCATTTTTGAGGGCGAAAAGCCAGAATGAGTTGGCTATAAGATATGAGATCAATGCTCCACCAGCCAGAGTGTATCCCTTGTGAAGCGACCACTCCTTTGCGAGAATGTCCGCAATCAACTCAAATATTATAAGTAACGATATTGGTAGAATCCACTTCATGATTTATTTTGAGTATCAACAAACAGTTTGTAATCAGTAAGTACGACTGTGCTACTGGCAAAAATCCAAAAGAATAATTCTTCAATCGGAAAGCGAAATGAGAAGAAGGTAACATAACCAATGTAGTGGCCAATAAAAAACCATTGGTTTAGATATAAAGATGTAATTTCAAAAATAAAGAAAAAAAAAATAAAATATGGTGCAACTTTTACTATGTGCCATAACAATTTTGGTCTCTTTATGACACAATAAATAACAGGCAGACATGCAAGTACACCAAAGATAATATAAGAATATTTAAAAGTAATGTAATGAGGAGCAAAAAAGAATGCACCGACAATAAATAATAGGGATGCTGACGCAGGGATAATAGCTGTAATCATGAAATGTTTTACATCAACATGTTCGACTCTTTTTTTCTCTAAGAAATGCTCATAGACAAGAAGCATGAGAAGTGACCATAAAATTAGACAAATTAACTCATCAACCGGTGCCGCCCCAAAGATTCGGTATGGGATTACAAGTTGTTCGTCGGGAATTATCCACGCCCTATTGAAAGTTTGTACAAAATCAAAACCGAAACCAAGGATTACTCCTATAAAAAATACTCCAGAAAACACAACTTTTAGGTTTTGTGTTTTCCTGTATAAAAGATATAAACACGGTACTCCTAGGAACAAAAAAGTTGATGTGAGAAAACGAACGTCAAATAAAAGTATAACAGGAACAACTACCATTGCTAGCAGTATGAGCACAAGGAAATCAATTTTTTGAGATCTATTCATCGAAATACGCATCATTATTCAACTACAAAGCAATTATAGCAAATTTAATTTTATTTGTAGATGGTACATGAGTCAAAAAAATCCGACTCCGCCCGAAAAAAGTCGGCAAATGTCACCACAAAAACAAATAGTGAGAGCGGGCGGAGTCCTTCCCCCACACCCCCAGTCCTCCGCCCGCTCTCTC
>Ga0155120_103_pt1 | contig 11073 bp, 7 predicted proteins | sample RifCSPhighO2_01_FD_106088 | JGI IMG/M metagenome (GOLD analysis project Ga0155120, IMG submission 106088) | Candidatus Taylorbacteria bacterium RIFCSPHIGHO2_01_FULL_44_110
CGAGATGAAACCAAGACCTTCTGTGTCTGAGATGTTGGCGACTATTGTCCAGTTGACCAAGTTAGTTGAAGACTCCACCCTAGCCAACGCCCCGCGAGCAAAGGACGCTGTGATGCAGTCTGTCGTCATTCTTATTACTGGAGGAACGTCCAAAGGATCTCCGAATTGTGTATATCTCCTGGTCTTTTCTCCAGCTTTTATCGTGAATCTGACTTCATTGGTGCCAAGTGAATACCAAAGATTGAGAACAACTATGTTGTTCGTGGTCCTCTCTGGGGGAAAGGGTGAAGGAATTACTTGTCGTGCTAGTTGTCCTTGAGCTGGCCATGAATTTGTGTACAAACCTTTGACTTCCACGACAAACTGTTCAAGGCCTTTTACAGGTATGATTGTGCAAAGATTTGTCGGGTCAAATGCGTTGGCGAAGGTGTTTGATGTTATCAAGGACACCAGGCCAAGTTTTATGTCGCACTCTAAGCTGTTGAATGCATTACCTAATGTTGCATATCCAACATAACTTCTCCATCGAAGCACTTTGTTCGGATCCATAAATGGCTTCCATTCACTGAAGATACTGAATGCGTTACTTATTGTATACGCCTTGTAGGCTTCAAATGATGGAAATTTACCACCAAAACCAGATCCACTAGAATTACGCACCCCAGCGTTATTTGTGTAGAACAAAGTTGTTCCGAATGCTTGTTCTTCATTCGTTACTGCACCCTCATTGAGAGCATCGAAGCTCCCAATGGATAACATTACCGGTGGTGCCGGCGGAGGTGGTGGTAGCGGTATTATTACTCCCTCAGTGTCAACAACACAGAGGAAGAACGTGACTACTAGAGTCGCGATGAGAAGATTTCTCATATCGTTATCCTTTCTGTACGGTGTTGTTTTCCGAGGTGGAACCTCGGTTCGATATACTTCATCTCGTTGTCAACGAAACTAAGCTATCTGATTATAGACTAGCATATATCACAATGATTGTAAAGTAGTTGTCAACTATGATCATCTGTGAAGAAGATGGGGATAATCAATCCATTTTTTATTCCGTTATCCTGTTTCCTAAATTTTTATTCAAATCCCCCAGTAATTTGTAGGCTTTCTGTAGATCATCTGCCATTTTCTCAATCCGTTCTTGTTGCTTGATTTCGTGGAGAGTGCTTCTGATCAGTATGATTCCGAATACGACAGTGATTACCAACAAGCCAATCTCGATAGCCATCTCCTGTGGCGTACTGGCGATAAGCGCCCGAATCAATATAATTGTCCACAACCCGAATGTTACCAATTCTATAGCAATCACGCGGATATTGAACAGGTGATGACGAGTGATGGAGTAGGCAATGAAGAGGAGGAAGATGAGGACAGTAGGTGGTCCAAACATACTTGCAAATCCATATCCCAGAAAAGGAAAAATTATGTTAGTAAAGATAGATAATATTACTGTAATACATGCACCGAGAAGTATAAATCTAGCCTGGTATTTTTTTTGATTTTTAGATTCCAGTGAGATTTTAAGAAGGTGGAAAAATGAAAATCCAAAAACAACTAGCATATAAAAAAGTAATACAATATAAAGTATACCTGGTTCATAACCAACACCCCATGATTCAAAACTTATATTTTTTACATTGAATCTGGTTTGGCTAAATAAGATAATGAATGATGTAATTACACATGCTATATAAAAGAAGATCTTATTTAATTTTTTGTATTTAATATCTTGAGAAAAATATAGATATTTTACAAATTGATTAAAAAATATAGGCAATAAAGCTACCCAAATAATAGCTATTCTTATAAATAATAGTGAGAGTATTTGATCATAGGCAAGATTGATTAATATGTTACTTAGAATCCAAAGTCCAATGGAGAAACTTAATAGAGAAAAAAATTGATTTACACGATTTTTGTAGTCATTTAACAACACAAAAATACTCAGAACTACTGCAAAGAAAAATGTAATTATATAAATTTCAGCACTTAACAATAGCATAATAAAGTTTGATAATTATTGCCCTTATTCTAACATTTTTTGCTACTCTATTAACAGGTTGTACATGCTATAATATATACATCATAATTAAGTATAAATATCATGCAAAAATATACACTTAAGTATTTTCAAAAATATTTAGATTATCTTAGAGAAGATGATCTTTATCCAAAAATTCATGAAATAGAGGGACCATCTACCTCACCTGTAATTCAAATAGATAAAAAAAAGTATCTCACTTTTTGTTCTAATAATTATCTTGGACTTGCTGAACATCCTCAAATTAAAGAGCAAACCAAGAAAGCAATCGATATATATGGTACTGGTTCTGGAAGTACACGTCTTCTTTCTGGTACTCTAGATATACAAACTGAATTTGAAAGTGTATTAGCAAAACATTTTGGTTATGACAGTTCAATTACCTTTTCATCCGGTTATTTGGCTAATGCAGGAGTAATACGCATGTTGGTTGATCAATTTCCTTACTTTGAATTACCAACATTTTCGAATTTATTTGGAAATGAGACAGGTTTTATTATTAGTGATGAATTAAATCACGCAAGTATTATAGATGGTGTACGACTTGCCAAGGCAGATCGTGCAGTATTTAAACATGATGATATGGTTGATCTAGAAAAATTACTAAATAGTAGCAACCACAAGAGGAAACTTATTATTACTGATGGCGTTTTTAGTATGGATGGAGATATTGCAAACCTTAAAGAAATAACTAAATTAGCAAAAGCATATGGCGCTCTTTTGTTTGTGGATGATTCACATGCAGTCGGTGTCCTGGGTCATAAAGGTGAAGGAGTGGCACATTATCTGGGAGTTGAGAAAGATGTTGATGTATTGATGGGAAGTTTTACAAAAGCATTCGGTAGTATTGGTGGATTTATTACTGCAAATCAAACAATTGTGGATTATATAAGAATTACAGCTCGTAGTTATATTTTTTCTGATCCAATACCTCCAGCAATAGTATATGGTCTTATTACAACACTTCGTATTATTGCTGAAGGTGATACGTTAAGAGAAAAAGTATTTGAAAATGCAAATAAACTAAGAGGTGGTCTAAAAAAGTCAGGATTTACAGTTTTGGGTGATAAAACCCCGATAGTCCCATTGTTTATTGGAAATGAGAAAAAGGCAATTCAGTTTTCTGATGCATTGCATAGCTATGGAATTCTTGCGCCATGTGTTCGGAGACCAGCAGTTTTGGAAGGCAAAGAACGCATTCGCTTTTCAGTAATGGCTAGTCACTCATTTGAACAGATTGATACTCTTCTCAATGTTTGTGATGAAATTGGTAAAAAAATGCACATGATCTAAATATTTTATGGAACTTAATAAAATAATTCTTGCTGTAGTTGTATTTCTAAATTTGTCATTAAGTTTTTTTGTGATTGGCCAGAATTGGAAATCATTTAATAATCGTTTTTTTTCATTATTAAGTTTTTTGGCCTCTTTGTGGGCATTCGCAAATTATATGACAGGTGTGAACCCAACACCTTTTTGGCTTGAAAGTACATATGCACTAGGTGCGCTTCTTGTTGCTATTGGATTGGTATGGGTTCTAGTAATTACCAACCAGATATTTAATAAAAAAATATCAACTTTGATTATTTCTGTTGCCTTAGTTTTTTCTATATTTTCATATTTACCTGGATTTATAGCTTCACGGTATGACCAAATTTATTTGGGAGGTGTATTTGTAGGAAAACCAGGGTGGGGTTTGTACATATATACAATTTTTTATTTGGTTGGTGCTTTTCTAATATTATGGAGGCTCTATAAAACACGTAAAATCACTACAGATACCAATAAAAAAGTACAACTTGAATCTATATTTTTTGGTGCACTCATAACCTTAGTTATAACCGCTCTAACAAGTTTTATATTACCATCTCTTTCTATCTTTAGTTTTAGTGGATTAGATAGTATAGGTTTCCTTGTTTTTTTAACTTTTATAGCGTTTGCAATAACCAAACAAAACTTATTCAACATTAAAGTAATTACTACAGAACTCTTCGTTTTCTCTCTATGGATATTTATTCTAATTAGAACTTTCTTAGCGGACAATATCCAGGAGCAACTCATCAATGTTGGTTTATTTGCTATTACCATAATCATCGGCATCCTCCTTATCCGTTCGGTAATCAAGGAAGTCTCCCTTCGTGAAAAAATTGAACTTTTGGCCACTGACTTGCAGAAAGCTAACGACCGACTCACGGAATTGGACAGACAAAAATCAGAGTTCGTGTCGTTCGCGACACATCAACTGCGCGCGCCATTGACCGCGATGAAGGGGTACGCGTCGCTTGTCTTGGAAGGGGATATGGGCGCGATTACGAATGAGACAAAAGAGGCGATTGGGCGAATATTTGAGTCAACCAATACGCTGACGAGCATCGTCGATGATTATTTGAATGTGACTCGTATCGAACTTGGGACGATGAAGTATGCTTTTGAGACTCTTGATTTGAAAACATTGATAGAAGATGTGATCGCTGAGCTGAAGCCGAACATAGACAAAGCTGTCAACATCGGTTTTTCGTTTGACGCGGAAAATTCGGGGACCGACTATCGCGTGACCGCCGATCGTGACAAATTGAAGCAGGTTATCGCCAATTTGATAGATAATTCCATAAAATACACGCCGAAAGGGTTGGTCAATGTGTCGTTGTCATATGATCGACCGAAACATAAATTTATATTCATGATAAAAGACACCGGCATCGGTATCGCTCCAGAAATACTGTCGCATTTGTTCGCCAAGTTTACTCGGGCCGGTAATGCCAATAAAACAAACATCAAGGGCACTGGTCTGGGACTTTTCGTCGCCAAGGAGATAGTCACTGCTCATCACGGAACCATTCGCGCCGAGTCATCTGGGGAAGGCAAGGGTTCAACATTTATCGTCGAGTTCGAGCCGTTTGCGAAGGTGTAGGAGACAAGCTATTTATATACAAAATGAAGGACGCTCCTGAAGCGTCCTTTCATGTCCTGTCTCCTTCCCCAAGCATCCACACAATACGCGGTTGCCTGTGAAACCTTGTAGTAGCAGTCTTGGACTGCATGATGCCCTTCTTCCAGCCCCCTACAGGGACGAAATTTACCGCAATGGTGATCTCGTTCTGGATTTCAGAGCGTAACTGCCCAAACAATTGTTGGGCCCTTTCCGCACTTATCCGTACTCGGTCCATGTTTCCTTTCCGTTGCCAATGGCAATCAAGTGAAGATTTATCTCCCACGATTGTACCACCTTCACGGTCTTTTTGTCAAGTCAGTCGGCTGAATAGCTAGAGTGGGTTTTGCTAGCGAGATCTACTCCGACTAGCTCTCTGATTAGTTAATTACTAACGATTTTTTTCATGTGCTTAGCCAAATTGTCAAATGTAACAATCTCTTGGGCATGAGTTTCAGTCTTGCGCACTATTACCGTATGTTCGACAGCCTCTTTTTTACCCATGACTATCATATAAGGCGTATGATATTTTTCAATAGATGATACCTGCGCGCCGAGGCGGTCTTTTGCCAAAGAAAGATACAGAGGTATTTTTACTTGGCGCAAACGCTCAACTATATCAAGAGATATTAGCTTTGATTCCAAGCCAAGCTGAATGAACGACGCCAGTGGCCGTCGCATCTTCTTGGTGGATTTGCGCAGACGCGGATCGTCGTCCGGAGTGAGCAGGGAAATACCGATGCCGGGGACGTCTCGTTTCATGCCCAGACGCTTGGCGAGATTGTTGTAACGCACGCCGACCGCCAACACGCGCTGCTGTTTCGTCTTTTTGTCTGCGGTGTCGGTATTTGTTATCGTGAATATGGTCTCATTGCAATATTTGCGGTTGCCGATGAGTGAGTTATTGATGGTATAAGGTATTTTTAACGCTTCAAGATATTCAAGAGTTTCTTCAAGGTGGTGTTTGCTGGTTTCGGATAGGAAGTCCATTGACCGTGGAGCTTTTTCGTTGATTTCGCGCGCCTCGTCATCGTGCGACGACAGCAGTTCGAAAACATCTTGTTTCATGAGTTGACGGCATTCTGGAGTCATTGAGTTGATGTTTTTTCGATAATACGCCGTCAGTTCTCTATTGAAACGTGAGATAGAATCACGGTCGCCGATTGAGTTTATTTCAACGGCGGTGGATTTGTAGCCTTGCTCGACGAGCATGGCGCGAGCCGTCTGTATAAGCGTTGCTTCGGCGATAGCGCCGGATGCGCCCAGGATTTCCAAATCCGCGTAGCGATGATATCCGCTTTTTTTGATGGAACCTCGGCAGGCATTTTTGAAGTAAATCATGATTGGTTGTGATAACGATTGCAGATCATTTTCTTGATACATGCGCATGACGGCGATTTTTTCCTCCGCGTGGAGGGGAAGTTTCCCGTGACGATCAGTCTCATCGTCTACATAATCGCCGTCCAGTATGCCTTTGGCTGCCTCAAGATCCTGTTTGGTGATATTCGGGCTCTTCATCGGAACAAATCCATAATAGACGGATATTTCACCGATCTTATCCAGATGTTCATATTGAATAAATTTCAAATCAGCCGATTTCGCTTTGTTCTTTAAAGTCATAAATGTTTTGATTATTCTTGATACTCGCCGGGGAAGATACTCAAGGTACTAAGCGGCACCAGTCGCACAATCGGCCGCCCGATAATGAAGTTTTTATCAAGTGGTCCCCAGACGCGGGAATCCGAGCTTTGCAGACGATTGTCTCCCATGACAAAATACTGATTTGATTCAAGCGTCTCCGTCGTTGTTTCCGTTGAAGCGTGCGACGCTTCCACATATGGTTCAGTCAATTCGAACTCTTCGGGGTGCTGACTATTGGTTATAAAGACTCGACCTTGTTTGACCTGCACTGTCTCACCGGGCAATCCGATGATGCGTTTTATATAGTAAATTTTTGGATTGTTGGGATATTCAAAAACGATGACATCTCCGCGTTGCGGTTCTTCAAAACGATAACTTACACGGTCAACTATGAGGAATTGTCCGGTGGAGAAAGTCGGATCCATTGAAGCGCCATTCACGATGAAGGGCTCGGCAATGAAAAGACGAATAGGTAAGGCGACGATAAGGGCGACGACGATGACCTGGATCCATTCGCGCACGCCACGCCAAAAACTTTTAGGGCTCGGCGTTTCGATAGGTTCTTCTGACGACATGGTGAATCCATTGTACTACCAAAAGGTATTTGACACAAGGGTTTGGTATGTGTCTTGATCCGAATAAAGAAAACCGCCAGCAAAGTATTTTACACTTTATGGATTTCACTGTAAACTATCCTCATGCCTTACATCATCACGGGTCTCGGGAACCCAGGAGAAGAATATAGGAATACGCGTCACAATACGGGACGGATGATTCTTGACGCTATCCGGATGAAATACGGCGTGGAAGATTTTGAGTATATCAAAAAAATAAATGCTCTTGTCGCTGAAGCGAAAGTTGGCAAAGAAAAAATAACGCTTGTTGCCCCAGAAACATTCATGAATAATTCTGGCAAAGCAATCGGTCAGCTAGTCAAGAGTGTCAAGGCGGCGGGAAAATTAGTGGTGATTTATGATGATTTCAATTTACCACTTGGACGTATCCGTATCTCATTCAACAGAAGTTCGGGTGGACACAATGGTTTGGAGTCGGTTATCAAAGCGGTCAAGACTGAAGAGTTTCTGCGTATTCGGATCGGCGTGGCTCCGGAGACCGCCAAAGGGACCGCCAAGACGCCTCACGGGGACGAGAAGATTGAGAAGTTCATTTTGGGACCTTACAAAGATGATGAAATGAAAGAGTTGAAGAAAGTCGCGAAGAGAGTAGTCGAGGCGGTTGAAGTAATAATCAAAGATGGAAAGGACAAGGCGATGAGCGTGTATAACGCTGGGTGAATTGTGGACCAATATATTACATTTGTCGTTTTTAGTTATCAACAGTGTCTAAAAACACAGGGTTGGTTTTGTTGTTACAATTATGGTGATTATGGCCACTCAATCACCAGGTAGCTTTTATTCATATATCCAAGAAAATGGTCATCATAACGCCTGGAAGGTTATCATGCTGGTTTTTGCTTTGGTGGTTGTGGGGTCTGCTACATGGATAGCTTCTTCATTTTCTGCATCCAAAACATCTAGTACTTTGGTCTCGGATGCCAAGCAAATTGGTAATCTGGAATCAGTCGACTGTTTTGATTATTACAAGTTTGGAAGCGTCCAAGTTGACATAGATTCTCTACCAAGCCCGGTTTTATCGGGAACTGCCGCAGTTTTTTCGGGCACGATTGAGAACAATAACGCATATCCAATTATTAATGGTGCAGTGTATGTAAAGATATTTAAGAAAGGTCAGAGTACTAATGTACAACAGAACGGCTTCGATATTGTAGATCAGTTTTTTGCCAAGAAAAACATCAACTTGATTGCAAAGGAGCGTCAAAATTTTACTTTCAAATACAATATACCCGCATTTGCTCAATCTGGAGATTATCAGGTAGCAACATATTTCGTTTCACAATATAAATTAAACCTATTCAGTCTTTCATTTACTGACGATGTTGTTGGGAGTTCACGTGACTTCACGGTGTCTGGTGAAGCTTCTGCCGGAGTTTTTATTGATAAACAGCACGTCACAATTGGTACCTCTACATTTCTATTCGCCGCCTTTATACCAAAAGTTTCAAAAAATGTTTCGGTGCCTATATCTTTTGATTTACAAAATACAACTTCCAAACCTCAATCTGTTAAGGTCACTTATAAATTGTATTCGTGGGATGGTTTATTGGACAGCAATATAATTACGACAAAAACTGATTCTGTCAGTTTATCGGCAAAAAGTCCAAAAAGATTGACCTATACAGTTACTGACACAGAACACCCGGTTTATTATCTTGTGATTGAGGCTGATTACAATGACACAAAGTCAATTATTAATGTTCGGTTTGTCCGTGAAGACGTAGATGTTCCAAGAATCAACTTTTCGGCAGTGACCAGATATCCATTAGAGGCAAAAACCAATAATATAGTATTTGCTTGCGTCCACAACTCTGGTTTGTCTAGTTCAGTTTCAGACAACAAATTGATCGTTTCAGTTGAAGATAGTTTGGGAAATATCGTGAGCAAGGCTGTTTATAATGGTGTGATTACTGGGAATATGATGGGTTTCAAGACGTCATTTGTCCCGTTGATTTCAAATGGTGATTTGATAGTAAAGGCAGATCTTTATCATAAAAATCAGTTGGTAGATAGTGTTAGCATGAAATATGACTGTGCCAATTTCTCCACATCGACATGCAAGACAAGTTATCCAAATGCACAGAATATACCAAGCAATGATATTTTTTCGACCATTATCTTGATCGTTTTAGTTGTTCTCTTCTTGATTTTCTTGATTATCGTGAGAAAAGTTGTCGCTTTGCGGAATTCACCTGACAAAAATAAATGGGCGATCATAGGGGGGATATTAGTTGTCTTGATAATATTATTTGCATGGTTGCGGTTCTCGCTTTTTATGGTTCAAGCGGCCCTCGATACTGAGGTTACAAGTGCGCCTACACTAATCACATATCCACTAGGCGTCACTGCCAATATATCTTTTGATCCTAATATCAGATTGTATGCGTATGGAGATCTCGGATTTAGTCCCGACATATGCGATTATGGGCCGCCAATTTGTAAAAATTGTCAAATCCCATTTGATGACATTTTTCACATCAAGAAAGCATACGCATGCACTTCAACTGGTCAATCCATGGGTAGTATTATTATGGATAATCAAAATATTAGTGTAGCTTATGGGGTCGTGATAAAAGATGTTACCGATCCGCTCAATCCACAGGTTTTGAGTAACAATGATACGGTAGAGGTTGGAGATAAGATTCAAATCGAACATCAACCATTTGCAAACAATAATATATCTTGGTTTATCGCTGGTTCAACGACTGATAGCCCCTATGGATATTGGGGAGCATTACCATCTGGATGTAATGCTTCGGACCATATTGCTTCGGATGTTTGGGTAGACTACACTAACATTGGCAAAGATATGGACTTTTATCTGCCAATGTCTATAGATTATCCGGATATGAATGTAGTACCGATATCGGCAAACTTATACCCACAGACCAATGATACGTTCGTAATTACGGCATCAGGATCGGTCGAGTTTCGTGTCGACTTTTTGCCAACTTCTGTCACGGAGGCATTGCGCTATACCAAAGATGGTCTCGATTGTAGAGATTTCAAGTCTTACGCATTTCCGTCCGTTGTTCCACAGAAGACCGTTGCCGTCAACTTGATCGCTGTACTTGTACCGACATCGAATCAAGCACCAAATAGTCCCAACATTGTTTCTTCAGATACTCAATGTGGTTCTGGTCCGACTTGGACATCAACCGTCGTGTATTCAGCAACAGATCCGGATGGTGATGAACTGGAATACGGTATCATGATGTCAGATGATGGTGGGACTACTTGGTCATCAGAAGTCACAGTTCCCGGTAGTGGAACGTTGACATCTGGAAGTCAGCAGACTTTTACTAAGACTTGGACGTCAGCTGGCGCAAAGAAAATAAAGATTCGTGCGATTGACATATACCATGAGTCGTCGTTGTCCACGATAGCTGATACGGTAGCCCAGACTTGCTCCTCATTATCATATACTATTACATCTAGTGCTGGCACTGGAGGTTTGATCAGCCCGCTTGGAGTTGTGAGAGTTAACTCTGGAGACGATCAGACATTTACTAGTACGCCAAATTCCGGATATCAAATAAGTTCGATGACTGTCGATAGTTTTCCAGCTACACCGGTCGGTTCGTATACATTTAGTGATGTTACATCAAATCATACTATCAATGTTTCATTTGCTTCAGTTGGTTTGAGACTCATAATTGCGCCTTTGAATACGAGTAGCCTACCAACTGATTATAACGATAGTGATCATACCTACGAGGTGCTTCAAGTAAGATCTGGTGAACAGTTTAAGTTGAAGTGGAATATTGATCCGGATGCTGATTATGATAGTTGTGATTATTTTGCTCCGACGGGTTTTTCATGGTCAGGTT